>MDTE01017577.1_pt1 | contig 19715 bp, 14 predicted proteins | sample 811231 | NCBI WGS metagenome assembly MDTE01 (sample SAMN05326651, study PRJNA326480) | marine metagenome | isolation source: seawater | place: Indian Ocean: Red Sea | collected 2010 | reverse complement strand
TCAGAAGTGAAACCACTTAGCGCCGATGGTAGTGCCGTTTTTCGGTGTGAGAGTAGGACATCGTCGGGCTTCTAGTTAGCTTTCTAAAGCGCCAATTGCTGTTGCAAACTCTCCCTTTTCCGGAAAAGTAACTTCTAATCCAGCATACTCAATCCACTTAGTTAATATTTCTTTATATAAAATAAAATTAGGAGATCTTCCTACAACAACAATTTTTTTTAAGCTTGCGGCAATTGCGGTTGTAGCCGCTAACCTCGCAATATTAGTTGCTACAAGATAAATTATTGATCTACAAATATCCTCTTTTTCAAGTTTATTCATCATATCTAAATTCCCCAGATGAACCGCGATACTATCCTCTGGTAAATTACCTATAGGTCCGGAAATCACGTCTTTTAAAGTGTAATCGCCTATTTGACTCCCTTTAATAGACAATTCATTAATTTCTTCAGGATCGTCAACTTGAGCAGACAATTTGCACAATCCTCTGATAGTACCTCCTCCTAAGCCACTGCCACCTAAATGAGTTGCAGTATCATTTTTATAAGCTACACACGCAGTTCCTGAACCACAACTTAGAACCAAAAAATCTGAATCTAACTGAGATAAACTCTTTGCGCCCGCTCCTATGCAATCTATCTCATTTTTTTTTATTATCTTTATCCCATCAAAACTGTCCGGTAAATCTAAATGTTTTCCTCCTGTAACAGATATTTTTTTAACTACCGCATCGTCCAAAAAACCCTTCAATATGTTATTTAAAGACAAATGAATATTTTTTTCACTTTTTATAGATTTGTAAGAAAAGATTTTCGAAGACTTTATTGCAATGTCAGAATTCGTTATTCCAAAATCAATTCCTAAATCTATATCGCTCATTTTTTAAGATTCAGATAGTCAAAAGTAGAAACTCACCACTTTGAATAAGCATTTGTATTCAAAGTGGTGGAAAATCTTTTTTTGACTTGATTAATGGTTGTGGAACATTTCCTTTATGACTTCGGCTTGCTCTTCAGCCTGAGTCTCAATCTCATCAGAAGTCTCTAAAGGCTTGGAAATCTCAGCCCAATCAATTTCGAAGTCACTTGGAGCAACTTCATATTCCAGTAAGCCTAGTTCGTCATAAAGAGGGCGAACAGATTCTGTTAAAAGACCGATCTTTTTCAAATTGGGCATTACTCTGTTAAAGAGAAGCCCTCTGAAGTCATCATTCACTCCAGATTTAAGAATAGCTTCTCTCGCTTCTTGCTCTGAGTAACCGAAGAACTTTTTACCTAGCTCATAGTTTTGAATTCTGTCTCTCATAATTACACAAGCTTCATATGCAAACCTAGCTCTGTCTTCAATTTCATCCTCAGAGAGTGTTTTATTGAAATCTTCTAAATAATTGATTCCAAATGTAACATGTCTTGCTTCATCACGAATTACATAATGTGTAAGGTCTCTAAGTAAAGGACAACTTGTTGTCATTTTAGTAGACTGGAAAGCTGCAAGAGCTAAACCTTCGATAATAATTTGCATTGCAATGAATTTTAGGTCCCATCTTGGATCAGTAAGACCTTTATCTAATAGGGCCTTCAAACTAGGTGAGATTGGATAAGACATTCCCATTACATCTTGCAAGTACCTATTGAATACTTCTACATGTCTTGCTTCATCAAAGCATTGCGAAGCTGCGTAGAGCTTAGCTTGATATGTTGGAGCGCAAGAAACTAATTGAGAAGCAACAAGAAGAGCCCCTTGTTCACCGTGTAAAAATTGGCTTAAACCCCAAGCTGAAGCATGCCAACTAACTTCTCTTTTTTCTTCATCAGACATATCGTTGTATTCGGGATAAACATTCCCTAAGTCATCGAATTCTGGTTTTACAGGAAGGTCACCACGTTTTATATGATTTGACCAATCTAGGTCAATGGAACCATTCCAATTTAACTCTTTGCCCAATTCATATAATCTTTTTATTCTGTTATCAGCAACCGTGTAATCCCAGTTATAAGATCCAGTTAATGGAGTGTTGAAAATTTCTCTCACATCCTCAACATGCTCTGAAGTCATACGATCTTCGATATCATCAAACTCCTGAAATCCAGGAGGTCCGTCTACATTTGTAATTTTCATAGTTAAATTATAAGCCTCTTTTGATTAAATCTAAACCTTATTTCTCTTTAAAAAGATCAGTTAGTTGTTCTAACATTACATTTCCTAGTTCTTCTGCCCTGTGTATCGTTACAGCTTTTTTGTAATATTTAGTTACGTCATGGCCGATCCCTATTGCAATTAACTCCAACTCGGTTCTATTTTCAATTTCAGAGATTACTTGCTTCAAATGATTATCAAGATAACTAGTAGAGTTTGTTGATAAAGTACTATCGTCAACTGGAGCACCGTCAGATATAACCATTAAAATCTTCCTTTGTTCTGGTCTTTTCATTAATCTTGAAGAAGCCCATAAAAGAGCCTCTCCATCAACATTCTCTTTAAGCAAGCCTTCTCTAAGCATAAGCCCTAAGTTCTTTTTTGCTCTTCTCCATGCCAAGTCTGCAGGTTTAAAAATAATATGCCTAAGATCATTCAATCTTCCAGGTGAACTAGGTTTACCGCACTCAACCCATAATTTTCTGCTATCTCCACCTTTCCAATGTTTCGTTGTGAAGCCAAGGATCTCAGTTTTTATATTACACTTATCTAAAGTTGAGCCAATTATATCTGCCGATATAGCTGCAGTTGTCATCGATCTGCCTCGCATAGAACCAGAACTATCAACTAACATGGTAAGTACAGTATCTTTGAAGGAAGTTTCTTTTTCTGTTTTGAAACTCAAAGGAGTTAATGGATCGGTGATAATTTTGTGTAATTTAGAAGAATCTAAGATACCTTCTTCTTTATCAAACTCCCAAGATCGTCTTTGTTGAGCTAATAATAATCTTTGAAGTCTATTTGCTAATTTGGCAATTACAGATTTTGAAGGATCTATCAATTGATCCAATCTATCTCTAAGCCTTTTAAGTTCATCAGAGGAACATAAGCTATCCGCATCTACTATTTCATCGAAATCCCTACAAAAAACTTTGTATTCTTGATTCTGATTTAAAGCAATTAACTCTTCCAGCTTTGATCTGTTTTCGACCCAATCGTCAGTATCTTCAACATCACCGTCTTCAATCTCGAAATCTTCTACCTCCGTTTCACTATCTTGATCTACATCGGAAGCATCATTATCGGGCTGGTCATCTTGCTCTTGATCAGCAGAACTATCATCCTGATCATTTTCATTACTCTCTTCAGAGTCAGACTTTGGCTCTTCTTGTTCGGGCAAGTCAAACTCAAATCCTAATTTTTCAAAAAGTGAAATCAATTGCTGCGTAAACTTTTCTTTATCATCTAAATTTTTTTCAATAAGCTTAAATTCAGATTCAACTTCAGAAAGGGTCTCTTTCCAGGGTTTTAGAAAAACTTCCTCCAGCTTATGATTCTTTTGTTTTAAAAGCTTATTTTTTAAACTTATTTCAACAGCTATTTTTAAAGCATCTTGTTTGTTTTCAATTGTCTGATGAGAAAGATTATTCAGAAATAAATTTCTGAGATTTTGTTTTACTCCTAAAAAATCACGTGCTCCGAGGATTTCTGATCTTACAGCTTCAAAGTCCCGAAGGAGGAAGTCCAATTCTGAGATTCCAGTACTTTTTGTTGGCTCTTCCAATAGTTTGTATTTATGAAGAAGAGCTTGCCTATCAGCATCTCCTCTAGATAATTGTATGGATTCAATATTTTTTTGAAGATTGTGTCCTGGCTCAGCTACTTGTTGAAGATAACTTACTTCAAGGCTGAGATCTTTGTCTTTAGATATTGCCCTGCTAGATGCATTAATTACATCTTTGACGTTTTGTTCAGTAGATTTTTGACTCAAGCTTGCTCAACTAAATTTAAAATTGAATCGCTAGTCTCCGAATCAAAACATCTTTGAAAGTACTCTGCAATTATTGATTTTTCAGTTTCATCGCATTTATTAAGGAAACTTAACTCAAAAGAATTTCCAATATCATTAAATATAGAATAGTTTTCAGCCCAACTGATAACAGTCCTAGGAGACATTAAATTAGAAATATCTCCATTTTTAAAACCCTCTCTAGTTAAATTAGCAAGGGAAATCATTGCTTTCACGGTAGTCTGACCTTTTTTATTGTTCAGTTCTTTAACTTTTGAAAGGATTACTTTAAGTTCTAGGTCCTCAGTAAGATAATTAAGAGGGGAGACAATATGCCACCTATCCATTTGACCCTGATTAATTTGTTGGGTCCCATGATACAAACCTGTGCTATCTCCTAGACCCACAGTATTTGCTGTGGCAAAAAGTCTAAAATAAGGATGAGGAGTAAGAACTCTATTTTGATCTAAAAGAGTAAGTTTGCCTTCTACCTCTAAAACTCTTTGAATAACAAACATTACATCCGGTCTACCAGCATCGTATTCATCAAATACAAGAGCAACGGGATTTTGGATTGCCCAAGGTAAGATCCCTTCCTGAAATTTTGTTATCTGTTTGCTGTCTTCAATCGCAATTACATCTTTACCCAATAAATCTATTCTACTTATATGACTATCTAAATTGATTCGAATACAAGGCCAATTTAATCTTGCTGCTACTTGCTCAATATGGGTTGATTTTCCTGAACCATGAAGTCCTTGAACCATAACTCTCCGATTATTTTGAAAACCTGCAAGAATGGAAAGAGTAGTGGCTTTGTCAAAACAATAGTCATCATCCAATTTTGGAACATATTCATTACTTGCGGAAAAAGAATCTACTTTTAAATCTGAATCTATTTCAAAGGTATCTTTGACCTTAACATTTGCATCTGGCTCTTGGATTGAAAAATTATCGAATTTCATATTTTTAACGGTTTTAAAGGTGAAAGAACATTATCCTTTTTTAAAAAAAACAGCAAGAAAATATACAATTTTGAGTTAACTTGCCTTAGACTTGCGACTTAAAAATTTATCTTATGACTATAGTAAATGACATTTGGGCCGACATCCTCAAAGAAAGTAAAAACAAAATTTCCTTAGAACCAGAATCACAAAGTCTCTTTCAGGAAAAAATTCTATCTTGCAATGGACTGGATGATTCTTTATCAGGAAAGCTTGCAGACGACTTATCAACAAAAGAATATTCATCTAAAATTTTGAAAGAAAAGTTTAATGAGGTTTTTTCTAAAAATGAATTCTTGGAAAAAGCTGTCATTGACCTAAAAGCAGTAAAAGAAAGAGATCCCGCATCGAGCGGTTTTGTATTCACGTTACTATTTTCAAAAGGATTTGCCGCATTACAAGCTCACAGAATTGCAAATTATTTTATGAAAGCAAAACAAGAAGTTTTTGCATATTTTGTTCAAAGTAGAAGTTCTGCCATATACGAGGTCGATATTCATCCAAACGCAGAAATAGGACATGGAGTAATGCTAGATCATGCAACTGGAATTGTCATTGGAGAAACCTCGGTAATAGAAAACGATGTATCAATATTTCAAGGCGTAACTCTCGGAGGTACAGGAAAAGAAACTGGAGACAGACATCCAAAAGTTCGTGAAGGTGTATTAATAAGCTCTGCAGCACAAATTTTAGGAAATGTAGAAATTGGAAAGGGCGCGAAAGTTGCTGCTGGCAGTGTGGTCCTTTCAGATGTTGAGCCTAATACAACTGTTGCTGGAGTCCCGGCAATAGTTGTCGGCAAACCATCTTCAGAAAAACCAGCAACAGATGTTGATCATACCTTAGAGGAGGCTTGAATCATGTCAACACAAAAAAGCTTAGACGATTTGGTAGAGACCTTGAACCTTGAAAGGCTTGAGGAAAATCTATACCGAGGCGAATGCGAAAAGACTGCTTGGGGAAGAGTTTTTGGGGGACAAGTACTTGGCCAGTCTCTTAGCGCTGCTTATAACACCATTGAAGAAAAAAGATATGCTCATTCTTTTCATGCTTATTTTTTAAGACCAGGCAGGATCGATATGCCAATTGTCTATAATGTTGTGAGAATTCGTGATGGTGGAAGCTTTACTACAAGAACTGTGGATGCGATCCAAAATGGCGAAGTCATATTCAACATGATTGTTTCTTTTCAGATTGACGAAGGAGGCTTTGAACATCAATTCGATATGCCTGATGTGCCAGGACCAAATGATTTGCAAAGCGAAAGAGAACTAAGAGAATCGATGATTGATGAAATACCTAAAGAGTTTAGGGATGGTTTTCTCCGGGAGAAAGCTGTAGAACTTAGAACAGTGGAACAATATAGCCCTTTGAATTCTGAAAAAAAACCACCATATAAACATACTTGGATGAAGGCCAACGGTAAGCTTCCTGATGATATTTTGGTTCATCAAAATATCCTAGCTTATGCATCAGATTTTGGACTATTAAGTACTGCTCAACTTCCTCATGGCATTAGTTGGGGAGGTATGAATAGAAGAGTTATGTCAGCTAGCATAGATCATGCCATGTGGTTTCATAGACCTTTCAGAGCAGATGAATGGCTTTTGTATGTCACAGATAGCCCAAGTGCCAGTAACGCGAAGGGTTTTAACAGAGGAACTGTTTATACAGAAGATGGGAAATTAGTAGCATCTGCTATTCAAGAAGGGTTGATGAGGCAAATAAAAATTAAGAAGACTTAAGCAAGTGTAGTTTTACCCATAATCTTTCTATCGATCTCTCGAGCCGCAGCTCGTCCCTCATTGATAGCCCAAACAACTAAAGATTGACCCCTACGGCAGTCGCCGGCAGCGAACACTTTAGGATGGGAAGTTTGATGGATATTATGTTCTGCTTTGAAATTGGATCTCTCATCTAGTTCCAACTTTAATTTTTTATTCAGGTAATCTTCAGGTCCGAGAAAACCCATCGCTAAGAAAATTAAATCAGCTTTCCAAATTTGTTCTGTTCCCTTAATCTCTTTGAAATCTTTATCCACTTTTACAGTCTTGATTCCAGTAAGCTTTCCATTTCTGTCTCTTAAAAACTCTTTTCCAGAAACAGAATATTCCCTAGGATCTTTACCAAATACTTCCCTTGATTCCTCATGTCCATAATCGACTTTGTAAACTCTAGGAAATATAGGCCAAGGATTATTATCCAATCTTTCTTTCGGAAGTTCTGGAAGAATTTCAAAATTTGTAAGGCTTTTACAACCATGTCTCAGAGATGTTCCTAAGCAGTCGTTTCCGGTGTCTCCGCCACCAATAACAATTACATCTTTATCTTTAGCGTTGATAAAACTATCGTCTTTCAAATCACTATCCAAAAGACTTTTTGTGTTTTGTCCCAAAAACTCCATAGCAAAATAGACACCTTCGCCATCTCTATTCTTTATGGGTAAATCCCTTGGCTTGGTTGCTCCTGTGGTTAGTAAAACAATATCGTTTTCTTTAATGAGTTTTTCCATCGATACAGAGTTTTTTCCTTTGCCCCCGACATCACAATTAGTATGGAACTTTATTCCTTCTTCTTCCATGATATCCACCCTCATATCAATAATGGATTTATCAAGCTTCATATTTGGAATTCCGTACATCATGAGACCACCAATTCTATCTGCTCTTTCGTAAACATTTATCGAATGACCAACGCTATTGAGTTGTTGAGCGGCTGATAGGCCTGCGGGACCCGAACCAATGATAGCTATTTTCTTATTGGTTCTCTTCTTGGGAATTATTGGCTTTATCCAACCCGATTCTATTCCTTTGTCGGCAATTGCAAATTCTAGATTTTTAATTGTGACTGGAGTTTCAGTAATACCCAATACACAAGCTCCTTCACATACAGCAGGGCAAACTCTACCAGTTACTTCTGGAAAATTATTGGTTTTTAAAAGTCTTGCAAAAGCTTCTTCCCACTTTTCGTTATAAACCAGATCGTTCCATTCAGGAATCAAATTATATACAGGACAACCTTCTCCAGATTGGCAAAAAGGAACTCCACAATTCATGCATCTCGATGCTTGAGTATTCAACAAAGACTCATCGTGTTCAGTGTATATTTCCTTGAAATCCAAAACTCTTTTCTTCGGACTTCGATAAGGTTCAACCTCTCTGTTGAATTCTTTAAACCCTGTTACTTTTCCCATTAGCTTGCTTTTAATTTCTGGTTTTTTGTTTCCATCAGTACTCTTTTGAAATCTATTGGCATGACTTTCTTAAAATTTGACAATTCTTTATCCCAATTAGACAAAATCTTTTTAGCAACATCAGACTTAGTATATCTATGATGATTGACAATGAGGGTTTTTAATTCTTCTTTGTCTTCATTTATAACAAGTTTTTCTAAATCAAAGGTGCTCATGTTGCAATTCCTTTTGAAATTATTTTTTGGATCGTAAACGTAAGCTATGCCACCACTCATTCCAGCACCAAAATTTCTTCCAGTAGGGCCTAATATTACAGCTCTTCCACCTGTCATGTATTCGCAGCCATGATCTCCAATCCCTTCGACAACTACTTTAGCGCCACTGTTCCTCACACAAAATCTTTCCGCGGCTATTCCCCTAAAATAAGCCTCACCGTCAGTTGCTCCATAAAGCGCAACATTACCTAAAATTATATTTTCATTTGGAACAAAATTACTTTCAGCAGGAGGATAAATGACTAATTTACCTCCTGACAAACCTTTGCCTACATAATCATTTGCATCTCCTTCTAAAGAAAGAGTCATCCCTTTGGTTGCCCAAGCTCCAAAACTTTGCCCTGCAGATCCCTTAAGGTTAAATCTTAATGTATCGTTAGGTAAGCCTGCGGCACCCCATAATTTAGCTACCTCATTAGAAATAATAGTTCCGAAAACTCGGTTGGTGTTACCAATTTTGGAATCTATAACAGTTCTTTTTTTTGTTTTGATATGTGTTTTAATTTTTCTGAGTAACTTGATATCAAGAGATTTTTCTAGGTTATGATTTTGCTTCTGAGTATTGAAGACTTCAGTGTCTTTATAAATTATTTCGGCAGGAGAGAGAATCTTAGAAAGGTCCAACCCATCTCTTTTCCAGTGATCTATCGCTTTATCCATCTCTAGAAGGTCGACTCTGCCAATCAAATCATCTAGTTTACTTATACCAAGATTTGCCATAATCATTCTTAATTCTTTGGCAACCATAAAAAGGTAATTTACGACATTTTCTGGACTACCTTTAAATTTCTTTCTGAGTTCTTTATCTTGCGTTGCAATTCCTACAGGACAAGTATTTAAATGACATTTTCTCATCATAATACAACCTAAGGTTACAAGGGGAGCTGTAGAAAAACCAAATTCCTCTGCACCCAATATGGCTGCGATAGCTACATCTCGTCCTGTTTTAAGTTGACCGTCAGTCTGTAAAACAACTCTAGATCTTAAGTTATTCATGACCAAGGTTTGATGAGTTTCAGCTATTCCTAGCTCCCATGGAAGACCAGCATGTTTGATTGACGTAAGAGGTGAAGCTCCTGTACCACCATCATGCCCTGCAATGACTAAGTGATCTGTTTTTGCTTTCACCACTCCAGCAGCAATGGTTCCTACACCAATTTCAGAAACTAGTTTTACGCTTATTCTTGAGCTACGGTTAGCGTTCTTTAAATCATGTATCAGCTGAGCAATATCTTCGATTGAATAAATATCATGATGAGGAGGAGGACTTATCAATCCGACTCCTGGAGTTGAATGCCTAATTTTAGCTATGTATTTATCAACCTTTGTTCCAGGCAGTTCCCCACCTTCACCTGGCTTTGCACCTTGAGCTATTTTAATTTGCAGTTCATCAGCGTTTGTTAAATACCACATCGTGACACCAAACCTGCCTGATGCCACTTGTTTTATTGCAGATCTCTTAGAACTTCCATCATCAAGAGGTTTAAATCTTATTGGATCTTCTCCACCTTCCCCAGTATTCGATTTTCCGCCCAATTTATTCATGGCAAGTGCTAAAGATTCATGAGCTTCGGTTGAAATTGATCCAAGTGACATGGCGCCTGTAGCAAATCTTTTCACAATTTCTTTTTCGGGCTCTACCTTTTCCAGAGGGATAGGATTTTTAGAGAATTTAAACTTCATTAACCCTCTCAAAGTACTATTTTTTGTAGTTTCTTCATTGGCATGATTTGAGAAGTTCCAATACGCCGATTCATCATTATTTCTTGCTGCGATTTGTAGAGCTGAAATAGATTTTGGATCCCACATATGAGAGTCCCCACCATTTCTCCAGTGAAAATCTCCAGGATTAGGTAAAGAGGCAACATTGTTCTCAAGATTTTCAGGAAAACCCATCAAATGACGTCTTTCCATTTCTTCGGATAAAATGTCAAAGGTTACGCCTTGTACTCTACTTGGAGTTCCAGGAAAGGATTTTTCAATTATTTCATCTGAAAGTCCTACAGCTTCAAAGATTTGTGCTCCCTTATAAGATTGTAAAGTTGAAATTCCCATTTTTGCCATGACCTTCAACATTCCCTTGGCTACTCCTTTTTTATAAGCTTTTACAAGATCGGAAGAATTTTTGAGATTTTCATCTATAAGAGCTCCATCTTCTAGAGATTTCTCTAATACAGCAAAAGCTAAATATGGATTAATTGCATCCGCTCCATAACCTATAAGCAGGCAATGATGATGGACCTCTCTAGCTTCTCCAGATTCTAAAACGATACCTATTTGAGTTCTTTTCTCTTTTTTAACTAAAAAATTATGAACTGTGGAGCATGCAAGAAGGGTACTTAGGGCCAATTTTTCAGAGGTAATACCTTTATCGGAAAGAATAATAAAAGAAAATCCTTCATTAATTGCTTCTAGGGATTCTCTACAAATTCTATCCAAGGCCTTTGTAATTCCTTTTTTTCCTGAAGTTTTTTTGTAAGTTATATCTAGGGTTTTAGATTTATATCCCTTAGTCTTTATAGATTTTATTTTTTCCAATTCATCATTAGAGAGAATAGGATGTTCAAGCCTTAATCTTTTAACATTATTCTCATCTGTAGAAAGAAGGTTGCCCTCAGGACCAATCAAGCACTCCAAAGACATAATAATTTCTTCTCGAATTGAATCTATTGGAGGGTTGGTAATTTGTGCAAAAAGTTGTTTAAAGTAATCATAAATCATTCTGGGTTTATCAGATAAACAAGCCAGAGCAGCATCATTTCCCATAGATCCCAGAGGATCTCTCAGTTCTGTAACTAAGGGAAGCAACATGAATTCTAGAGTTTCAGTGGTATACCCAAAGGCTTTCATTTTAGGGATTAAATCTGATACTAATTTTTTCTTAGGACTTTCGGGTAAATCTCTTAATTCAATTATTTGATTTTTATTCCATTCTCCATAGGGATGCTGATTCGCAACTTCTTTTTTTATTTCTTCATCGGAAATTAATTTACCTTTATCAAAATCGATGAGAAACATCTTACCCGGCTGCAATCTACCCTTTCTAACAACCGTATCTGGAGCAACCTCTAAAACACCAACTTCGGATGCCATGATGACTTTGTCATCATTCGTAACATAAAATCTACTAGGTCTGAGACCATTTCGATCTAAAACTGCTCCAACTTGTGTTCCGTCGGTGAAAACTATAGAGGCTGGACCATCCCAAGGTTCCATCAGGGAAGACGCATACTGATAAAAGTCTTTTTTTGCTTTCGACATATTTTGATCATTCTGCCAAGCTTCTGGAATCATCATCATCACTGCCTCTGGAAGTTCTCTACCACTGAGAATAAGAAGCTCTAGGACATTATCAAAACTTCCTGAGTCGGAACAATCTGGTTCAGCTATTGGAAATAGCTTTTTAATTTTATCTTTGTATAAATCACTGGATGCCTTTCCTTGTCTAGATTGCATCAAGTTCATATTTCCTTTGAGAGTATTAATTTCTCCGTTATGGCACATGTATCTGCAAGGTTGAGCCCTGTCCCACGAAGGAAAAGTGTTAGTACTAAATCTTGAATGAACCATAGCAAGGTGCGTTTCAAAAGACTTGTTTTCTAGATCAGGAAAGAAGGGAAAAAGTTGGGAGGGTGTGAGCATCCCTTTATAAACAATCAGCCTAGAGGATAAGCTGCATACATAAAACATCAGTGCTTGAGTAAGATCACTTTCTTGTCTTAGTTGTTTTGTAAATATTTTTCTAACTAAATACAGTTTCCTTTCGAAATCATTTTGATCAATTTTTTTTGGCGATTTGATAATAATCTGTTCGATTGGAGGCTTACAATCTAAAGCAGCTGGGCCTACATCTGCTTTACTAATATTTATTGGAACTTTTCTCCAACCTAATAATTCTAGTTTTTCTTTTTTTAAAACATTCTCAATTATTTTTTTGCAAAATTCTCTTTCAGATTTCTTTTGAGGAAAAAAAACATTTCCGACAGCGTAGTCTCCTTTATTAGGTAGATTTATTTTTAATTTTTTGGATTCTAATTTGAAAAATTCATGAGGAAGAGCAACAAGAATACCAGCACCATCTCCTGTATTTTCCTCAAAACCACAACCACCTCTATGATCCATTCTGGAATTTATGATGTAGGCATCATCCATAATCTCTCTAGATTGAATGCCTTTTATATTAGCTACTAGCCCGACTCCACAGGAATCTTTCTCAAATTCTGGATCATATAAACCCTTTTTATCAGGTCTGATTTCTAAATTTTTAATGTTTTTTTTAGCACACATTACCTACATCTCTTTTAGTAACATGCCCTTTTAACGCATGGACAATGCGTCACTTTTAAGGCATGTGATATGCCCCCCATACAAAGGAAGTTTAGTTTATCTGAATAAATTGCTTATTTTTGCACAAAAGTAGTGCATATAACTTTTTCTAATAAAATAAGCTATTTTTTATAGCATTTTCTATATACGAGTCACTGCTTATAGTTTTTATTCGAGCTTTACCAATTTCTTCCAGTAAAATGAATTTAAGAGAGCTATTTTTCTTTTTTTTGTCCGATTGCATTAATGTAATTAATTTTTTGGGACTAATTTTTTTCTTGAGTCTTGTGCTAATGCCAGTTTTTTCAATGAGGGAATATATCCTCTCAAAAGTGTTCTCATTTAAGTTTAGGCTTTTTTCAGAAAGTTTTGTTGCTGCAAGCATTCCCAAAGCCACCGCTTCGCCATGATTATAGAGTTTATTATTTCCTATAGTTTCCAATGCATGTCCAAAAGTGTGACCGAAATTTAAAATAGCTCGCAAGCCTTCTTCCTTTTCATCCTTTGATACCACATCTGCTTTAATTTCAATTGATCTTTTTATAGCTTTTTCTAATTCCTGAGGTCTTAGAGCTAAAATCTGTTGAAGGTTTTTTTCAAGCCAATCAAAAAACTTTTTATCTGAAATGAGCCCATGCTTGATTATTTCCATAAGACCGCATTGGATTTCTAACTTCGACAAACTTTTCAGAAATCTTGTATCAATTATTACTTGGCTTGGTTGGTTAAAAGTTCCAATCATATTTTTTAACCCTAGATGATTCACTCCTGTCTTCCCGCCGATACTTGCATCTACTTGAGATAACAAAGTAGTGGGAATCAAAACAAAATCAACTCCTCTCAAAAACGTTGATGCAACAAAACCAGTGATATCACAGGTAATTCCTCCACCGAAACCAAAAACAATACAATCTCTAGAGTAATTATTTTTTATTAAATAGTCATATATCTTCATGATGTAAGACACATTTTTATTTCCTTCAGCCGCTCTAATTTTTATTAAAGAGATTTTTTTTGCTGATGACTTTTTTAAATTTTTTTTGAATTTGTTTATTAAAAGTTCAGGAATTTTGTTGTCTATAATCAAGAGAACATCCTTACCAGAAACCAGTTTTGAAATTGGTATAGACTCAAGAAGATCGTTACCAACTTTTATATCGTAGTTTTTTGAATTTGTTTTTACTTTAATAGTTTTCATTAATCTAAAAAATCAAGAATCTTTTCAAAAATTTTTCCTTCGGTTAAATTGTCCATAGAAATTTTTAATTTTGACACTTCCTGATAAAAACTCAGTCTTTTTTGATATAGTTCTTTTAAGATTTTCATGCTATCTCCATTATTGAGCAATGGACGTTTTTGACTTTCTTTTGTTCTATCGTATTGCCTCTCTATTGAAGAGTCTAAAAAAATGACTTTTTTTTCTTCTTTTAAAAATAATCGATTTTTTTCATTTTCGATTATTCCACCTCCAGTAGCGATTACTGCATTTTTAAGTTTTCTAGTTTTATCTAATTCTTCCGATTCTTTTAAGCGAAAATATTGCTCACCATTTTGTTCAAAAATTTCTTTTATTTTTTTTCCTACAACTTTTTCAACCAATTTATCAGTATCATAAAAATCGTATTCCAACCTTTCTGACAAAACTTTTCCAATTGTAGATTTGCCTGAACCCATTGGGCCGATTAAAAAAATCTTCATAAACTAATCTCTTAGACTAAAATATTCTGATAAGTTTACCTGAAAAGATGATTAAACTATTTAAATCCAGACTCTTTTACTTATTGATAGTAGTAATTTTGCTACCAATTCAAATTTCCTTGGGAATATTTTTATATTTTGCTCCTGAAATCCCTTCATCCGAAGAAGTTTCATCAGTAGAACTTCAAGTACCTCTAAAAATTTTTACAAAAGATGAAAAATTGATTGGCGAGTTCGGAGAGATACATAGAACAAAATTAAAATTTGAAGAAATACCAGATACTTTTGTAAAAGCATTTTTAGCTGCCGAAGACAGTGATTATTTTAATCATACAGGCGTTGATTTATTCAGTTTGATAAGAGCCGCTTATCAATTTTTACGTGAGGGAGAAATTGTCAGTGGCGGTGGAACTATCACCATGCAAGTTGCAAGAAATTATGTTCTAACTAAAGAGAGAACTTTTGAAAGGAAATTAAAAGAAATTTTTACTGCTCTGAAAATAGACTTCTCATTTTCAAAAGAGGAGATATTTGAATTGTATGTGAATCAAATTTTTTTAGGAAATAGAGCTTACGGCATTAAAGCTGCAGCAGAAATTTACTACGATAGAAAACTTGAAGATTTAACACTTTCCCAATTTGCGATGATAGCAGCTCTTCCAAAATCCCCCTCAAAAATTAATCCTCTTGCAAATCCCAGAAAAGCAATCATTAGAAGGAACTATGTTTTGAGAAGGATGCTAGCTCTAGACTTCATTGATCAACAGCAATATGAAACAGCCTCTAGTGCACCAATTACTGCTTCATTTACTGGAATCACTCCAGAAGTAGAAGCCGACTATTTAGCTGAAGAAATAAGAAAATACATTATTCAAAATTATGGGCTATCTGCTTATAAGGATGGTTATAAAGTTTATTCGACTATTAATTCAAAGTATCAAGCCTCAGCAAGGATGGCAGTTGAAAAAGGGATAGAGGACTATGAAAAAAGACATGGCTTCCAGAAACCTGAAAACCACATAGATTTGCTTCCAAGTAGTTTTGAAAATAGGTCTGAATTTTTCTATGCATTTTCTTATGATCCTTCGATATATTTGGATGAATTTGGGATTGAATTGGACGCAAAAAACCCTTTTTCAAAGGCAATGAGATTTCTAGAAAAACAAACGAAATTTAAAACCTTTGAGCCAGCAATAATAATTTCAGTTCAAGAAAAGAGAATGTTGGCTTTGAATAAGGAGGGCCAAATAGAAAATATTCTCATTAGCAAATTGAAAAATTCAATAAGACCAAGAATTAACGAAAATCGAAAAGATAGCAAATTAGAAGATTTTTCTGATTTTTTTAAAAGTGGAGATCTCATTTGGACGTCAAAAGAAGAAGGTCTAAAGGGCTTAAAATCTATAGCAGTACATCCAGAAGTTCAGTCTGCGTTAGTCAGTATTAATCCCTCTAATGGAGAAGTATTAGCCTTAGTTGGGGGATATAATTTCAAAAATAGTCAGTTCAACCGTGCCTTCCAGGCAAAACCTCAGTTAGGCTCAAATTTTAAACCGTTCTTATATGCTGCTGCCTTTGAAAATGGTTTTAATCCAGCTTCAATAATTATTGATTCCCCTTTAGTTTTTGAAGACAAAAATTTAGAAGAAATTTGGAGACCAAGAAATGCTAGTGGGAAGTTTTACGGACCAACAAGACTGCGCGAAGCCCTTGTTCAATCTCGAAATATTGTAAGCATAAAACTTCTTCAAGAAGTGTCTATCAAAAGTGCAAAAAATTCTTTGGAGAAGTATGGTTTTTTTAAAGAAGAACTTCCAAATGATTTATCACTTGCCTTGGGATCTTATGGGGCAAGTCCTCTTAAAAATGCCGAAATGTTCTCCATCTTTGCTAACGGAGGAAAAAAAATTACATCTTACTTTATTGATAAAATAGTTTTACCAAATGGAGATGAAATAAATTTTTCCAAGAAAAAAAAATCAAAAATTGGGGATTATTTATCTCAGTGGTTTGGTAAAGATTTTATTGAAAAAGAAGAATTCATCGTAGATCCAAGGATTGCATTCATGGTCAACGATATTTTAAAAGAAGCAGCTACGAGAGGGACTGGCAGGAAAATCCAACAATTGGGAAGAAAGGATTTTGCTGGAAAAACCGGCACCTCAAACGACGCGGAAAGTACTTGGTTTACAGGTTTTAATCAAAATATATTAACCACAGTCTGGTTTGGTTACGATAACCCCTCAAGTTTAGGCGACAAGGAATTTGGCAGCACAACTTCTTTACCAATTTGGATGGATTATAAAAAACAAATCATCAATGAAATCCCAATAGGAAAGTTCAAAAAACCTGCTGGTCTAATCGCTAGAAAAATAAATTTGGAGACCGGAAAGCTAGCAAAGCCTGAGGATAAGAATATAAAGTTTGAGTTGTTTCTCAACTAGGGTAGATCGACTTTTTTAAAAATATCCACTGTTCTTGCCACTCAGAGCTAAGATCTTTTTTGAATTTACTTCTTACAAAAGACTGAATTTGACCCTCCAAACAAGAAATGAGTAAGTCACAAGTGCTTGATAAGTTGAGATTAAGTTTTTTCTTTGTTGTTCTCTCATAATCTTGTAATGATTGTCTGATTTCAACGGATATTTTTTCAAAGCAATTTGAAACTTTGTCACTAATCTTCGCTTCATCTACAGTAAAAACTTCTCTGGTTAGGATTCTAGAAAAACCTTTATTCATTTCACAAAATTTAAGAATTAGAGAAATTAGCTGGCCAGGAAATTCATCAGCCTTTGTTTCTTCTTTGATGCCGTTTATTCTTGAGAAAATACTTTCTTCAAAAAAAACCACCAATTCTTCAAAAATCTTTCTCTTACTTGGAAAATGCTTATAAATTGCTGCTTCAGTAATTTCTGATCTTTTAGCTAATTCAGCAGTTGTTATTTTCATAAGCTCTCTTTCTTCTAACATACCTGCCAGAGATTGCATGATGATTAACTTTCTTTGTTTCTTATTCTCCATCTATCTACTTATCCAAGTACCAACACCTTTGTCTGTTAAGAGTTCAATCAATACTGAATGAGGCACTCTACCGTCAACAATATGCGCATTTTTTACACCTTTTTCAAGACAATCTATTGCTCCTGTCAATTTTGGATACATTCCTCCTTTAATATTTTTTTTGTCTCTTAATATCTTTTTTGCTTGCTTAAGGTTCATTGTAGATATTTTTTTTCCATGCAGATCTTTAACGCCAGAAACGTCCGTTAGAAGAATTATCTTTTCAGCCTTTAGAGAGGCTGCAACAGAACAAGCAACAAAATCGGCGTTTATATTTAATGGAATTTTTTTTGAGGTCCATCCAACCGGAGAAATGATTGGTATTTTTCCCAATCTAAAAGAGGATAGAATTTTTTTCTTGTCAATTTTTCTAATTAATCCCACCTGTCCCAAACTTTTGTTGGTATCTTTTACAGCATTGATAGGTGAATTTTTTGCTCCAACTAATCTAGTTGTTTTTCCTCCCCAAATATTTATCAAGTCAGAAATATGTTTATTTACTCTGTTATCAAGCACTTTTTGAACAATATTCATCATTTCCAAAGAAGTCTTTCTAATTCCATTTTTGAATTCGAAAGAGATATTGTTTTTACTAAGTTCAAGATTTATTTGAGGTCCTCCACCGTGAATAAGTACTGGATTTATTCCAACGGTTTTCATTAAAACCAAATCTCTTGCGAAGTTTTTCTGCAAAGATTTGTTTTCCATTGCATTTCCTCCATATTTAATTACAACAATTTTGTTGTTGAATTTTCTTATGTAAGGTAGAGCTTCAGTTAAAACCTTGGAGATATTAACTGCATTTTTTTTAGAAATACTCATCAAAAAAAATATCTTTTTGTTTATCTATTTTAGACAAAATTTCTTTGAAATAATTTTTTATTTCGTTCAAATCTTGCTCGGATTTTCCTTCAAAACGAAGAACCAGATTAGGCGAAGTATTTGATGCTCTTATCAAGCCCCAACAATTTTCTTTTTCAAGTCTAATTCCATCAATATCTACTAATTTGTATTCATTTTTATTCACAATGGGTTTCAGACTGTCAATAATTTCAAATTTTCTTTTATCTGATATTGGAATATTTATTTCAGGAGTAGAGTAATTTTTTGGATATTTACCAAAAATTTGATGAGGAGATGATTTTCTCTTTGATAAGATTTCTATCAATCTAAGTGCAGAATAAATTCCGTCATCAAAACCATACCAATCATCATTGAAGAAAATGTGACCACTCATTTCTCCACCAAGCAAGGCATTTTCCTCGATAATTTTTGATTTTATATATGAATGACCCGTTCGAGAAACAACTGGAGTTCCATTTGAATTCAAAATTACATTTTTTAGGTTATTTGAGCACTTGACATCATAAACAATACTTCCACTCTGATTTTTTTCTAATACATCCTCCGCCAAAAGCATCATATATGTGTCTGGAAAAATGACTTCTCCCTTGTTATCAACAAGACCCACTCTGTCTCCATCACCATCAAGAGCAATACCTAGATCAGAATTTGTTTCGAGAACTTTATTTTGTAAATCTTTTAAGTTTTCTAGATTACTTGGGTCAGGATGGTGATTTGGAAATTCTCCATCAACATTTGAGAACATTTCAATTAAATTAATTCCCAAGATTTTAAAAGCATCAGGTGCGACTAATCCTCCCACTCCATTTCCGCAGTCTAAGCAAACTTTTAATTTTGAGTTTAACCTTATCTTTTCTTGCATCTCCATGAGATAGTTCTTTTTAATTTCTAAGTTGTTCATCTCGCCAGAACCATTGAAATAGTTATCATTTGAAATCATATTTTTTATTTCCTCTATCTTCTGACCAGTCATTGATTTTTTATTGATTACTATTTTCAAGCCGTTGTAGTTTTTCGGATTATGACTCCCTGTGAGCATCACTCCGTCTGGGATTTTTGTTTTAAAAGTTGCGAAGTACAAGAGAGGAGTGGGTACAAGACCTAAATCAGTTACATTGCACCCTGAGGCTAAAACTCCTTCTTGAAAACTTCTTAAAAGACTTGGGCCAGAAATTCTGCCATCTCTGGCAGTCAAAAGAGATTTTCTTCCCTCAGACAAAATAAGGGTGCCAATAGCTTTTCCAATGTAAAAAATTCCTTCTTCAGTTAACTCTTTTCCTGCAATCCCTCTAATATCATATGCACGGAAAATTTCAGAATTAACTTTCATATTGGCTTATCCACTTTATAATGAATTTTTTTTTATTATG
>MDTE01120143.1_pt1 | contig 19716 bp, 15 predicted proteins | sample 811231 | NCBI WGS metagenome assembly MDTE01 (sample SAMN05326651, study PRJNA326480) | marine metagenome | isolation source: seawater | place: Indian Ocean: Red Sea | collected 2010 | reverse complement strand
GATTTGAACCATCCGTCTGCATCGATGGATTCTCTGGTTGCTTCCGGGTTACGCCAGTAACCTTTCATGACCTGGGGACCGCGAATCCAAATTTCGCCGACTTCACCCTCGGGAAGGTTCTCACCTGTTTCATTATTGACGATACGAATCTCGTGATTATCGATCGTTCGTCCACATGAACGCAGTAATCCTGCTCTTTCACCACCGGGAACATGATCTTCTGGCGACAGCATGGTGACACCACCGGTGGTTTCGGTTAACCCATAGCCCTGGGAAAAGTCGGCATCGAATAGCCTCATCGCAGTGACCAGCACTTCCTCTGTGATAGGCGACGCGCCGTAACAGACAATCTGTAAACTGCTGAAGTCGATGTCCTCGACTCCGGGAACAGCTGCCAGAAATTGCAGCACCGCGGGGACAAAAACGCTGTGCGTCACGCTCTCAGCCTCAATAACGCGTAGGATTTCTGCCATATCCACTTCCCGCAGCAGTATGCTGCGACACCCCATATACTGGCCAAGCACTCCCCAGGCACTGCCCGATATATGAAACAATGGCATACAGACCAGGCTGATGGATTCAGAAGAGAATGACAGTTCTTTTAAACCCTGGCTCATCATGGCGATTAAATTCGCATGGGTTGTCTCAACGCCTTTCGGTAAGCCGGTAGTCCCTGATGTGTATAACTGAAAGCAGGTATCTTCAGGGTCAATCTCGACGACAATGTCCTCGCTACCATGACCGCTGAGCCACTGATCCCAGGTCGGGTAGCCGGAGTCGCCTGGATCACCTAACACAACAACTTGGTCCAGATTCAGGTTCATCTGTTTTAAGTGCTCCAGGAATTCTTCACCAATCAACAGGATTTTGGCTTCGCTGTGGTTGAGGATGTACTCCATTTCCGGGGGCGCCAGACGCCAGTTCACTGCAACAGACACAGCCCCTAGTTTGGCTCCACCGTAAAGATAGAGAAAGAACTCGGGTTCGTTCTTGGCCAGAAAGGCGATGCGTCCACCTTCACCAATACCAGCATCGCGTAATGCATTTGCGCAGGTGCAGGCGTCTGTATCGAGCTGCTCGAAAGTCCAGTCACGCTGGTCAGGAACACGTAGTGCAATTTCGTCAGGTCTATCAATGCGATGTGTGCGGGTAATGTCCGCCAGTGTATTAATCACGTGATCTCCTGTTTTATTTTTAGCTCGCGATAATAATCTGTCCGCCAGTTGCAGTGCAATCAGCTTGTTTCTCAGTGAACAACGATGAGACTATAGGTTGCTAATTGTGATCAGAGGCACGCACGATGAATGGAATGTTGAATCGTCTGCAGAACAATTTGGAGGAGGTGGTTGCAGCCCAGGGAGAACCACCTTGGACTGTTCGTCTTATTGAAACGGGGGAAGTTGCAGGAATTCTGATTTGCACGCCACGAGGTAATTCCAGCCGTCGGCACCGTCATCCGGAGAATGATGAGTTCTGGGTTGTGCTGGGTGGTGAGTTGCGCTGGGAAGTCGAGGGAGAAGAGCCTAGGCTTGCGCGAACTGGCGATATCATGCTTGTTCCGAAGGGCAGGGCACATAACATAGTGACGGTCAGCGACGAGCCAGCATTGCGTTTCGCAATTGTTATTCCAGATGTGCCACACGTGGACTCGGAGACCGGAGAAGTTTTTACTTAAACAAAAAACCAGAGTATTGATAAATGACCTTACAACTTCGCCAGATCTGTCTGGTTGCTAGAGAACTTGAACCCGTTATCCAGGATCTGACTGAAATCCTAGGTATTAATCAATGCTATGTAGATGATGGTGTGGGCAAGTTCGGCTTAGAGAATACGTTAATGCCGATTGGCCGTAACTTTCTGGAAGTGGTAGCGCCGATTGAAGAAGACACTGCCGCTGGCAGGTATCTGGATCGTCGCAATGGCGACGGTGGCTACATGTTCATTACCCAGGCGGACAGCGTTGAAACTCAGCAGCAGGTGAGGCAAAACGCAGCTGACAATGGTGTGCGAGTGGCATGGGAATCAATACGTGAGGACTGGAATCTGATTCAGCTGCACCCTGGAGACCTTCAGACAGGATTTTTCGAAATCGAAACGGATGCTGTCAATGACTTTAATGGCAATTGGCACCCGGTGGGAGGTGTCGGTTGGGAGAGCCAGGTTAAACAGGATGTTACCGTTGACTATCTTGCTGTTGAAATGCAAGGTAACGATCCGGTTGCCTTGGCAGAGCTCTGGAGTAACGTGTCGGGACTCTCGGTAGAGCGGGATGGTTCCGATCTGAACATCGCGTTCAATAATGTCATTCTGCGTTTTGTTGAGTCGAGCGACGGGCGTGGTAATGGCCTCGGTGGTATCGATATTGCTGTTGCAGACCGAGACCATGTGTTGCGAGAAGCAATGGCCCGGGACTGTTACGTGAGTGATGATCAGGTCGACATTTGTGGCGTGCGTTGGTATTTGAAGAACGCTTAGTTCAGGGGGCAGCGTATCTAATTGTGTGGACAGTTATTTCCAGTTGACGCTCAGGCGCAATTCTACTTAAAACGGCTCAATCTTATTGGCAGTTAAAGAGTAGTATGCGGTAGCCATGTTTTCCTCTACTTTAGTTGCCATGATCATCCCTTCAATCCAAAACGGTGACCATAGTGAATCAAGCTGGATGCCTTTTTCGAATTCTGCATAGATTGTCTGATTAGGCGGTGGTGGTGGTTCGTGAATGCAGGCGCCAAAGTACGGCACGATTAGGAAGCGCGTGATAACGTACTGTTCGTCGAACTCAACTGGAACGATGTAGCCGGGAATCCGAATCTGCTGAGAATTTAGATCCTGACGAACTCTTTCACCATACGGGATGCGCAGGTCTGCTGTTTCCCTTGGAACGAGATCAGACCATTCCAATACTTTGGGTTCAGCCGCAGCATTCGGTAATAATAGCAGCGATGACATCACCAGGAACGAGAATGCAACCAAGGGCGTCAGGCAGACGGATCTGGAATTCTCCATGGCTACACTCAAGTACACTTCCAAGATGTTACGTTGTATCATCGCAAATTTTCCGAGTTCGGTACTATTTTTAAATGGAAACGCCTCAAACAGAAGCAGTTATATCAATTCAGGATCTAAAATTCAGCTATGGTCCATCAGACGAACCAGCGTTGGTGATTCCGACTTGGCAGGTATCAATGGGCGATCAGGTTTTCCTATTTGGTGAATCTGGTAGTGGTAAATCCACATTGCTTGGACTCCTTGCAGGGCTCCAAGTTCCAGGTAAAGGTAGGGTTTCGATCCTTGGTAGCGATATTGCACAGTTTTCAGCGCGGCAAAGAGACAGTTTTCGCGCTCAACATATCGGTGTTGTGTTCCAGCAATTTAATTTGATTTCCTATCTTTCGGTGTTGGATAACGTCCTGCTCGCTGCTCAGTTTGGGCTTGGTGGGACCTCGCACCAACTAGAACGTGCGCGAGAGCTGTTAACTAGAATGAATCTGCCAGCATCGATGCACGATGATCCGGCAAATCAACTGAGTATTGGCCAACAACAGCGGGTTGCTATCGTGCGCGCGTTGATTAATTCGCCCCAGTTGTTGTTGGTTGACGAACCTACATCCGCGCTCGATCATAAAAACCGAGACGCGTTTCTGATGTTGTTATTTGAGGTTCTTGAATCGTCTCAGTGCGCAATGGTATTCGTAAGTCACGATGCGTCAATCGCGGAGTCTTTTGCGCTCAGAACCGAACTGAGTGAGCTGAACAAGATGAGCGAGGTCGTGTGATGAATCAGTTGGCTACTTTATTCATGGTTGCATCGGGCAGTCTTCGACATCGGCTGAGTGGTGTTTTGCTGACAATTGTATCAGTTGCACTCAGTGTCTTTGTACTTCTCGGCGTCGAACACGTTCGTCAGGAAACGCGCAAGAATTTCGCCAGTACTGTTACCGGCGTGGACCTCATTGTGGGTGCGCGCACTGGTGATATCAACTTGCTGCTCCTTTCCATATTCCGTATTGGTAGCGCAACTGCAAATGTCAGTTGGTCAACGGTTGAAGTTTTATCTGATCACGACCGCGTAGACTGGGTAGTCCCGATTTCTTTGGGGGATTCACATCGTGGATTCAGAGTGGTAGGTACTACCACTGACTTCTTTGAGCGTTATCAATATGGTCGTAGCGAGGGGCTTACATTTAGTAAGGGTGCGCGGTTCGAGAAGTTGGATGATGTTGTTATTGGTGCAAGTGTGGCTAGCAGTCTGAACTACAGCCCAGGTGATTCGGTGACGTTGAGCCATGGTATCGCCGAAACCAGTTTCTCTCACCACGAGGAACTGCCACTGACCGTGGTGGGCGTACTTAAACCTACGGGTACGCCGATTGACAATGCCCTCTTTGTCAGCCTAGAAGCTATCGATGCTGTTCATTCTGATGCTGAACATAACGAGGGACATGGAGAAGGCCATGGGCACGACGAGGCTTCGAAAGGTCACGACGAAGCAGATTTCGAGGATGACGACCACGATGGAGCGCACCATGGCACAGATGCACATCATGATGAACATGATGACGAAGGTGAACACAAGGATCATGAGGGGCATGACGAAGCAGATTTCGAGGATGACGACCACGATGGAGCGCACCATGGCACAGATGCACATCACGATGATCATGATGAACACTACGAATCTGATTCGCATGGTGCGGACCATAAAAATGAAAGGTACGAAGAAGTTCATGAGGAGGCGGGCCATCGCAATGAACATAAGGATTATGCATATGTAGGGCCGCTGGATTCCGTAACCGCCTTACTTGTAGGGTTGAACGGACCCGTTGCAACGCTCCAGGTTCAACGTTGGGTGAACGAATACGAAGAGGAAGCGTTGTTAGCCATACTGCCAGGTGTGGCCTTATCTCAGCTTTGGGATTTGGTCGGTGGAGTGGAGGCGGCATTGCGTGCAATCGCACTGGTGGTATTCATCTCTTCGCTATTCGGTTTAAATGCCATGCTGATGGCGTCCATGCGAGAACGCCGTCAAGAGATCATTATCTTAAGGAGTATCGGCGCCCCGTCTGTGTTTATTGTTACTCTATTGATTGTCGAAGCACTACTTATTGTCACAATAGGTGTTTTGCTTGCGATTGCATGTTTACTCTTGGCGATTGCCGGAGTAAACGGAGTACTGACAACGGTGGTTGGACTGTCGTTTTCCTACCAGATCCTGTATACGTCTAGTTTGATTGCGCTTGGTTTGATCTACCTGACGACACTAGTGCTAGGATTGATTCCGGCTTGGCAGGCATATCAGCTTTCTCAATCCTCTAGCCCAACGGAGTGAGTAGTAGGTCGGACCTTGAAAATGTTATGTTACAACATATAATGAAAATATGCTGAATCCTACAACACAAAATGTGCTAGCGAGTGCAGAGGAACAGTGTGAGCAGCGCGGAGCGCGCTTCACACCGAAACGTCGACAGGTTCTGGCTGGTTTGGTGGAGTCAGATAAGGCTTTGTCTGCGTATGAACTTACCGAATACTGTCGCGAGCACTTGGGGTTCGATCTATTGCCTATGTCGGTCTATCGCATTCTGGAATTTCTTGAGAACGAAGATCTGGCGCATAAGTTAAACCTAGCTAACAAGTACGTGGCTTGTTCACACATTGTTTGTGATCATGAACATGAGGTACCACAGTTCCTTATCTGTAAGCGGTGTTATCACGTAGAAGAAGTTGGTGTTCAGCGTTCGCTCATTGACGCTTTGGCAAATACAATTGATACGGCAGGGTTTACGCTAGCTAGCCACCAGATAGAGCTCGATTGTGTGTGCAAGGACTGCGCGCCCACCTGATTAATAACGATATTTACTCAAATGACAATTCGTACAAGGAACCTTCTAGATCAAACTGCAATCAGTCTGTCGCTCCTTTGTGCGATACACTGCTTTGCGGTTCCGATAGCATTGGCGCTGCTCCCGTCACTAGCAATCGTTCCACTTGTTGACGAACATTTCCATGTCCTGCTCGCCGTGCTGGTCGTACCGACAAGTTTTATTGCATTGTTTCTTGGCTGTCGTATGCATCAACGCTGGCGTGTTTTAGGATGGGGCGTGCCCGGCGTCCTTATTTTGGTGTTTACAGCGCTTTTTGGCCACGATTTACTTGGCGAGATTGGTGAACGAGCGTTTACGGTTTTTGGTGCGGGTCTGGTGACTCTAGGGCATTGGTTGAATTTCAAGTTGTGCCGAGAGACCGAATGCAGCAACTAAACTGACACCGTCAAGGTGACTCTAAAGAATGTCCCAACCAATGTTATTACGGGGTTCCTAGGTTCTGGTAAATCCACGGCCATTCTGTCCCTGTTGGCGCAGAAACCGCAGGATGAGACTTGGGCTGTTCTCGTCAATGAATTTGGTGAGATTGGTGTAGACGGCGGTTTGATCCAACACACCTCTTCCTCCATAAAGAAGGTATTCGTAAAGGAAGTGCCTGGTGGCTGCATGTGTTGTACGAATGGTCTGCCCATGCAGATTGCGTTAACGATGTTGCTTGCGAGATCAAAACCGCAACGATTGCTGATCGAACCCACTGGACTTGGTCATCCTGCGGAGGTACTCAGTGTCCTCGCGTCTGGGGCGTATGAAGGTGTGCTCGATCTGTGCGCCACAATCGTGTTGGTTGATGCGCGTAAGTTAAGCGATGAGCGTTATACCACGCACACTATTTTTAACCAGCAGTTGGAAATAGCTGATGTGGTTGTTGCGAGTAAGGCTGATCTGTATGGCGCAGCTGAGTTTGACCAGTTAGAGCAGCACCTTGACTCTAAAGGTTGGTTGCAACATAAAACGGTGCAGGTTTCACAGGACGGACATCTGTCAATGGAGTTGTTAGCTTCATCAGCGCAGTCAGTATCCGAGCCAATGCAGTTGGGCGAGCCATCTGCCACCTCAGAAGATATAGAGCCACCCGGTCTTCCCGTTGAAGGTTACATGCGCCTGTCAAATAGAGGCGAGGGCTTCACGTCCCACGGCTGGCGCTTTGACAAGAGTTTTGAGTTCACGCGGGAAGCGTTTGCTGCGCTCCTCAAAGAAATGGCAGTGGAGCGACTCAAAGCGATTATGCGCACTGATGAGGGCGCTTTTGGTTACAACATTGCCGATAACGCGTTTACCGAGGTATCTATAAAAGCGCTTGAGGATAGCCGGGTGGAGATCATCGCGGACGAGCGGTTTGACCCAGATGATTACGAGGCCAAGCTGCTGGCCACGTTAAGTGCCTGACGTAAGGTTAACATAGCCGATCAAAGCTGGATCTCAGACAATTCACAGCGGATGGTTCCGGACATCTGATGGTTACCCCAGCAGAACTCTGGGGTAATGCAGCGGGAACGCCGTTAGACCGGGATGGCTCCGACCTGAACATCGTGTTTACTAACTTCAATCTACGCTTTGTTGAGGCGCCCCACTAGCTTGGTAACGGCTCTGGTGGACCGATATTGCCGTTCCAGCCCTTAATCATGCGTGCTAGAAGCAAAAACCCGGGACTGTTAAGTGAGTGATGATCAGGTCGATGTTTGTGGTGTGCACTGCTATTAAAATGGAGCTTAGCAAGCCCTGTTAGTTAGACCAGCTGATAGTTGGCTAGGATGCGAATGAAGATGTAGAATTCAAAAAAACGCTTTAATCCCATTTTCTAGCAACAGGGGAACGTTCCCATGCGTAAATATCTACATATAGACCTTAACGATAGCTCCATTAAAATGGATGAACTTGATGGCGAAGATGTAATCCGGGCCGGCCGCTGGCGTATAGCGAAAACTCTCCTTGAGCTTGGTGTTGCGAATGTTGATCCGTTATCTCCTGAAAACCCGTTGATCTTCTCAGCAGGCCCTTTTGCAGGCACTAACTTTTCCAACGCCAATCGGTTGAGCGTTGGCTGTAAGAGTCCATTAACGGGAGGAATTAAAGAAGCCAACTCCGGTGGTACTTTCGGTTTTGCGATGGGGCAACTCGAAATCGCGGGTTTAACGCTCTACGGTATCTCGGATGACTGGGTGGTTATTCGTATCACTAAAGAGGGTGCGATTACTTTTGAGACCGCCGAGCCTTTCATGGGAAAGAGCAATAATGAGGCAGCTGAGCTGTTGTTTGAGAAGTACGGCAAGAAAATCAGTTTTGCGCTTTGCGGCCCTGTGGGTGAATACCATGGCCTCATGGCTGGGATTGCGTTTACTGATACCGATGGACGACCTTCACGCCTGGCAGCACGCGGCGGTGTTGGTGCAGTCATGGGTTCGAAAAAGGTTAAGGCGATTGTCTGCGATGTGCATAAGATGCCAACGTTTCATGATCGCAAGAAGCTCATGGGTTCAGTAAAGGAGTACGGCGCTCGGTTGCGAAAAGAAGATGCGATTACCACCTTCAAGACGACTGGGACAGCCATGATGGGCGACATCACCAATCTGATTGGCGGCTTGCCAGTACGAAATTTCAGCAATGGCACGCTGATTGCTTCTTCTGAAGGAACCATGCAGCTGGGTGGCGACTTCATTCGCGAACTCAACTCAAGTCGTGGCGGCGAGATCTCTCATGCATGTATGCCTGGTTGTATGATCGAGTGCAGTAACGTTTATGTAGATGAAAAGGGCGAGGAAATGGTGTCGCCTATGGAATACGAAACGTTGGGGCTTATGGGGAGTAACTGCGGCCTCACTCACCCTGACCAAGTGGCTAGGGTGAATGCGGTTGCTAATGATCTTGGGATTGACACGATCGAAGCGGGTGCCACATTAGCAGTTCTTATGGATGCTGGTCTCGGGGAATTCGGCGATGAAGCATTTATGCACAGGGTTCTTGAGGATATCCGCGAGGGTAATGAGCGTGGTCGAATTTTTGCCCAAGGCACAGCGAGAGTAGGTGAACACTATGGTGTGTCCCGGGTGCCGGTGATCAAGAAACAGGGAATTAGCGCGTATGATCCACGAGTCATAGAAGTGACTGGCATTTCAATGATGGTCACAGCACAAGGCGCCGACCACACCGCCGGAAATCTACCTGTATTCGAGTGTGATGGAAAATCCACCGCAGAACTGGTTGAGGCGAGCCTGGGAATGCAGGTGATGTGTGCTGCTGTCGATTCTATTGGTCTGTGTATTTTTGGACGTTCGGTGACTAACGTTAGCTACGATCTGATGGTTACCGCTATGAACGACGCCCATGGTACCGAGCTTGAGCCTGCATTTATGGACGAGCTTGGTAAAGAAGCGCTGCGTATGGAGTGGGAATTCAACAAGCAGGCAGGCTTCACAGAGGAAGATGACGAACTACCTGCGTTCTTTTTCGACGAACCTCTGGCGCCTACCAACAAGACAGCGCGCCATCGCAGTGTCGACGTTAACGCCAGTTTGCGCGAACTGATGGGATGATCCTGTGGGGTGCGTTAGAAGCCTAAAGAGGCTTTAGTGGAGGTGTTCTAAATTTCCAGGTTCAAGCCAACAAAGAAAGAGATCGGGGTGCCTACAAAGTAGCGGTCCGATCCGAAGGCAAAGTCCGCCCGTTCAGCATACGCTTCATCCAACAGGTTCATGATCCGGGCAGATAGTCTTATTGCGTCTTTCAATTGCCAATGACCTCTCAGGTGAAGTAGGTCATGCCCCTCGTATTCGTGCTGATTCTCGCAATCCTGAAAGTATTCACCAACGTGGACCCATTCAAGTTCCAGGCTGAATTGTTTGTTCAGCTTCCAATCTATCGTTGCTGATCCGATAGTCGAAGGTGCCGTATCTATTTCGTTGTCCTTTAGCGGAAAAACTGAGAGTGCGGGGTTGTTGGCGTACTCATGCCGTGCCCAGGTCATAGCAAGAGAAGTTGTGAGCCTGTCGTTAAAAGAAAAAGATAGATTCAATTCGGTACCTCGATGGATGGTTTCCCCCTCATCAACGTTTTGCCGGGCAGTATCTCGAAAGATAAAGTTACGCTTGTTCATGTCAAAGAAGCTGATGTTGTAATCGAGACGGCTAGTATTGCCCCTAACACCAAACTCAATAGAATCCAGTTCTACTGAATCTATGTCCGATATGTCTTGATTGTTTTGTAAGCGGTAGAGCTCTGTCGCCTGTGGGGCGCGAAACCCTCGTGCTAGTGATCCATAGAACTGGAAATTTTCGTTTGCCGAGTACACAAAACCGAGTTTGGGTGACCAGTTGGAGAAGGTATCCTTACGATCGGATGGCCGATTAAACCGGCATCCACCAAAGGTGCACGGCGTGCCATCGTCTCGGGTTCTCCCGTCGATCATCTGGTTGTCATAGTCATAATGAGTGAACTGGAATCTGGCGGCCGCGATAATCGACAGTTCCTCTGCTAACTGGTGCTGATACTGAATAAACGCACCGGCGAGACTCGCGTTTACATTGTAGTCGTAGTGCTTACCTTGTGGAATGGTAGCCACTAGGAATGGGCTACCGGTAGTGGTATTCGGTTGGGTTTCCTGAAGATATCCGCTGGTGTATTCGGCTTCAAAACCGACATTCCAGTTCCTGGATGTCCACACTGCTTGTAGGCCTGCACTGTTATGGCCATTTTCCTCAATGGCCTGCCCGGGTAAGAAGTGCTGCAGGAAAGTCATCTTCACATTTCTTAGATATGGTCTGGTTAGAAGCTCGCCATGGCCCAGGAGCTGCCTGACTTCACTTAACAGTCGAAATGATCTTGCATCTCGATAAGCTTCTGGAGTGGGATTAACTTTCCTAGCGGTTGCATCCTTGTATAGCTGGTGGCCAACAATAAACCCAGCGGTTTCCTGATTCAGATTGGTAAAGGATACCGACGTAATAACGTCGCGGGCGTATGTCTGAAATTGATGCTTAATGAGCAGCTTTTGCTGATCGAATCCAGATTGCGTCTGGAAACCTCCGTGTGTCGTACCTGAGAAATCTGCACGTAGCGTATCTGTCGATAGTGATAACCTCGCATGGTAATATTCGTCTTTCCCGGCTTCTATGTGTAAACGCCTTATTCCCATGACCGGGGCGGGCGTCAGCACGTTGACGGCACCATGCATTGCGTTTGATCCGTAGATATCGGAACCGGGACCCTTTAACACCTCGATACGCGATGCCAGTTCCGTGCTTGCCTCGAACAACTCATTGACGTTACAAAAGCCGGGGGCACGCAGTGATACCCCGTCCTGAAGCATCAAAAATGCACCGCAGCTTCCTGCGCCTGTCAATACTGGCGAACGTATCGCTGTGAGATGTTCCTGCCCGTTACCCCTGCTGATCCAGACTCCGGAAACCCGGTGGAGTACTTCGTTAATATGAGCATGATCGATAGTGTCGAGTTGTTTCTCGTCGATTGTGCTGATAGTAGAGGGAACCTCACGGACAGGTTGAGCATGTTTCGCTGCTGTCACCACAATCTCATCGATAATCGACTCCGTGGCATGGCAGGGCAGTGATAGCATCAAGAGAATAATGATGCGCATGTGATTCTCCGAAAAGTGGAAGGACTAGCTGTCTTGTTCCTTCGCAATGCCTTTTTCTATCAGCTCGTCGACCTCCGCGCCAGTTCTGCCCATCTCCATCAATACGTTCCTGGTGTGCTGTCCATGTGCGGGGGCGTTTGACGCGGGTGCCAGACGCTCACCATTAAATTGCGCGGGTGATTTAATGCGCCGCATGTTGCCCATGATCGGATGTTTAAACTCGTCAATCGTGGCGTTGGCCAAGTATTGCGGATGGTTCAGTACATCCTCGTAGTCATGATATTTTGCCGCTGGCACATCGTTTTCTTCCAGTATCCTGAGCAGGTCTTCGGTATCGAACTTTGCAAATTCTACGAGCAATATCGCACGAAATTCGTCGTAGTTTTCGCGCAGTTTCTCGTCAGTGTTGAATCTTGCATCTGCTAGCAGCGGCAACTGATCGATTGCTGTAAGCAGTCCAATTCTCTGCACCGGGTTACCTGCTGCGAGGGCGATGCCACCATCTTTGGTCGGCATGAGGCCAAATCCATTTTCACTCAGCGGAACAAGATGTTCAGCGTCTTCATCAAGCAGCGTCTGGTGCATGAATCCATCGGGGAACAAAAAGAACAATGCGGCATCCATCATCGAGATATCGATATGTTGTCCTTCGCCGTTTCTTTCTCGCTGGAACAGTGCTGCAGTTGCAGCCTGACAGGCAGTGTAAGCCGTGGATTTATCACAAGTCAGGGTTCGCATCATTTCAGGGCTTCTTCCTTCGCCCTGGCCTTGAACCGCCGAAAAACCCGTGTGTACCTGAATAATCTGATCATAGGCAGGTCGGCTGCTGTAAGGTCCTTCAGTACCGAAGCCGCTGACAGCGACATAGATCAGTCTTGGATTAAGCTTACGCAATCGTTCGCTGCCAAGACTCAGTTTATCCATAACCCCCGGTCGATAGTTGCAAAGGACAAGATCGGTGTGTGGAATGAGTTCTTCGATGATTTTTCTGCCTTCGTCTGACTTAATATCCAGACGTAGCGATTGTTTCCCGCGGTTGCAGTTGGCGAAGAGCGCTGAGATCCCTCCCTTGTTACTGCCAAAAAACCGCATAGGGTCGCCTAGTTCTATGGGCTCAACCTTTATTACCTTTGCCCCTTGTTCTGCCAACATCATTGAAGATAAAGATGCTGTGACCATGGTCGCAAACTCAAGTATGTTAATTCCTTCTAAGGGTCTCACATTCATTAATCTCCGAGTAATTCTGCGAATATGGTAGCTGTGATGTCCCTACTTACACAATGGCTATATAAAATATTAATACCTAAAATACATTCCTATGACAGCTAAACTACTTGAACCCTACATGGTTCTGGATTTCACTGACGACAGGGGCGAAATTGGCGCCATGTTACTTGGAGATCTGGGTGCCGATGTCATTCGGATCGAAACACCTTCCGGTAGTGATGCACGTCGCTGTCCACCATTTATTGACACTGATCGGGAAGACTTGAGCAGTCTGCAGTTCCTTGCTTTCAACCGGAACAAGAGGTCGATCGTGCTTGATCCAATGGATGCCGATGATATAGATGTATTGGAGCAGCTGATTGAACGGGCAGACTACCTGTTTGAATCGGGTCGAACGCTAGCGGCGACCTATAGCATTGATATTAAAGACATTCAGAAGATCAACAATCGTATTGTTCACGTGCGCCTGACGGCTTATGGTAATGATGGACCCCACGCGGGCTTAGTGGCCAATGATATGACAATTGCCGCTATGGGCGGACCGGTTTCATTACAGGGCCAACCAGAGAGGCCGCCTGTCAAACTTAGTGTACCTCAGGTATGGCGGCATGCAGGTGTGGAAGCAGCCGCAGCGTCACTGGTTGCATATCGTCGCATGCAGACCACGGGTCAGCCCCAATTTGTAGATCTTTCGGCGCAGTGTGTAATGACTTGGACGATGCTGAATGGCATGGTTGCCAAGGCAATTCAGGGCTTTGAATTCGAACGGGTTGGTTCTTCGGTGGTGCAGGGCACTGGCAATACTGAACTCGTTTACCCGACTATCGATGGGCACATTGTTGCGTTACCAAATACACCGGTTATGCAAAGTTGTGCCGGTGGGATGGCGGAAGATGGCCTCGTCGATGACAACTGGCCGGAACGGGACTGGGAGGCCTATGCAGCGGAAATGCTCGATCCTGAAATAGCGCCGCGCTATCTTGAGGTGGGTGTCGATTTATGTCGGCGGTTTTTTGCGAAACACGGAAAAAATGAATTATTTGAATATGGCATCAAGCATGGATGTACGTTGGCGCCGGTTAACACGCTGGAAGAGTTGCTCGCGCTACCACACTTTAACGCGCGTCAATACTGGCATCGTATTAATTTGCCTGACGGCAATGAGGCGCTGATACCAGGGTTGTGGGCAAAACCTGACTCCTTTGAACTTTCAATTCGAAACGGTGCCCCCGCACTTGATGAACATGGTGAGGAGATTCGACAAGAACTGAGACATCCAAGAAGCCGTGTTGCTCAGGAAGAACCGAGTGATGCTTTACCGTTCGAAGGGATCAGAGTTGCAGACTTCTCCTGGGTTGGTGTTGGTCCAATCTCATCGAAGTACCTCGCGGATCATGGTGCAACAGTCATCCGAGTAGAATCTGAAGGTCATCCCGACGTACTTCGCGGTGGCGTCCCCTTCAAGGATAACGAACGCGGCTGGAATCGATCACATTTCTATGGTGACTTTAATACGTCTAAACGCAGCTTGACGCTCAATATGAAAACTGAGGCTGGTATGGCGCTTGCGCGAAGATTGATTATTGAAAGTGACGTACTCATAGAGAGTTTTTCACCGGGCGCCATTACGCGGATGGGGTTAGGTTACGATGAGGTGAGGAAGCTGAATCCGAGCCTGATTATGATCAGCACCTGCCTGATGGGGCAGACTGGTCCTGCCGCGAGTATCGCCGGTTACGGGTACCATGCCGCATCCATTGCTGGCTTCTATGAGGTGACTGGCTGGCCGGATCTCCCACCGGCAGGCCCTTGGATGGCTTACACAGATACCATTGCACCACGATTCATTTCTATTCTCCTTGCCTCGGCATTGGATTATCGAAGGCGCACGGGTAATGGTTGTTACATCGATGTTGCTCAGATGGAAGCATCTCTGCATTTTCTTGCGCCGGAATTGCTGGATCTGCAGGTCAATGGTCATGCCGCCACGCGAATGGGTAATCGACATCGTTTTGGCGCACCGCAGGGTGTCTATCAATGTGCTGCTGATGAAGCTTGGTGTGCTATTAGCATCGATACCGATGGGCAATGGCAATCACTTTGCAAAATCATAGGTCACCCAGAGTGGGCGGACGATCGTAGCTACGCCACTTACAAAGATCGCCATCAGCGGCATGACGTCATCGATAACGCAATCACAGCGTGGACTCGTGAGCGTGACAAGTATGAAGCGATGGAAATACTGCAGTCCGCGGGTATCCCGTCAGGTGCGGTACAGAATAGTGGTGATCTGCTGCGGGATGAGCAATACCAGTATCGTCAGTTTCACCGCTTCTTCGATCACCTTGAAATGGGTTCCGTTCCGTATTCGGGTCATCAATATCGGATATCGGGTTATGATAACGGCCCGCGCGGTCCATCCCCATGTATCGGTGAGCACAGTTTCGAGGTTCTTTCCGAGGTAATGAAACTTAACGACGAAGAGATTGCAGAGGCCTATGCTAGCGGTGCAATTAGCTGAGAGGTAGGTCTGGCTGCGTGCCGCATAAGAAAGTCATCAATTTCGGGAAACATCCTTACCCACCATGTCTCCACGATCGTGAATTCCTGATTGGTGACATTCAGCATTTCAGCGTTTGATAATTGTTGTGTGAGCCATATTCCAATCTCTTTGTGATGGATTTGGTCATCTCCAGCGGGGTACAAGTGCAGGTACTTGAATTGATCTTTTTCCCTTTTCTCACAGGCCATTCATAGCTAGAGCATGCTGCGTGCGATCAAACTATCTGGGTAACATTCTGAATTTCAGACAAAGAGAGGTCCAGAGCTAAATAGTTCCTAGGCGACCCTGCCCATTTATCTCAATTGTCGTCATTGGCTTGTTTTTCACGCATTCTTAAGCGAATAAGCCCGTTCATTTCCTCTACATTGCTCATATCCAGGAGTTCGTCCTTCTTCTCCAGCAGGTCTTCATAGGTGACGTCGGGACCGAACTGGAGTGCTTTATTAACAAAAGTCGCGCTGCTGTGAAACCGACCGTCGCCAGCATGAACGGTTTTGTTTGTCGGTGCATCATCATCACAGAGTAGCAGTACGGCCGGACTAACTAGCTTGGGGTGGCGCATAGGGTCTGGATTGTCCGGATTGACTTCAACGCCTGGGATGGTGCCGATCAGTCTTGTTTCCGCTGAGGGTGCTAGCGTATTAACGCGAATGTTTTTGGCAACACCTTCAATGGCCAGTACATTCATAAATCCGAGCATTCCCATTTTTGCTGCGCCATAGTTGGATTGACCGAAGTTGCCAAAGATTCCTGATGTTGAACTCGTAAACAGTATTCGACCATAGTTTTTTTTCCACATCAGGTTCCAGGCTGCTTTTGTCACGTAAGCGGAACCATTGAGGTGTACGTTCATCACGACATCCCAGTCACCAAGGTCCATATTCTTGAAGCTCTTGTCTCGCAGGATGCCTGCGTTGTTGACAAGGATATCTACCGTACCATAGGCATTAACGGCATCATCGATAATCGACTGAGCACCTTCTTTATCTGATACTGATGCTTTATTGGCGATGGCCTTACCGCCCAGGGCACGGATTTCATCTACCACCACATCGGCCATATCGCTTTTGCCGGTACCGTCACCGTCACCGCCCAGATCGTTGACCACGACCTTGGCGCCACGCTTTGCGAATTCAATAGCATGTGCCTTACCCAATCCACCGCCGGCGCCGGTAACAACAACGACCTTGTCCTTGTAACCTCCCATGATTCTCATCCTTTGCTGTCTAATTTGCGGGGCAGGGTACTATTGCCGCCGCAGGAAGTGAAGCGTGACTTTAGGTGATGTCAGGATTTAGACCAGATTTGTGAATAGCCGTTGTGAGCAGGAAAGGTGTTCTATAGGCTTAATACACTGTTTGATTGGAGAGGTTTCGTGACGAGAGGGATTGGATTTCTGGTTTGCCTGTTAGTGGGTATCGTGCAAGTGGTTAAAGGTGATGAACTACCTCACGCGCCTCCTGAAAGTGTGGGTGTTTCTGGAGAGCGTCTGAATAAAATCCACGATATCGTCCGAGAACATATCGATGATGGGCGCCTGCAAGGCGCAGTGGTGGTGGTTGCCCGGCGTGGCAAGGTAGTTTATTTCGAAGCGCAGGGCGAGGCTAACGGCGCCTCACTGAAGAAGGATGCCATGTTTAACATGGCGTCATCCACGAAACCGATTCTGGGTGTCGCTGCGATGATTATGATCGAGGAAGGTAAGTTTAAACCTTCTGATCCTGTCGAAAAATATATTCCCGAGTTCAAGGGCATCAAGGTAATTGACACCTTCGACAAGCAAAAGAGTGCATGGAACCTAGTTGACGCCTATCGTCCCGTGACAATCCATGACTTGTTGACTCATACGTCTGGCATCACTGCACTTCCCCAGACCAAGGGAAAGAAAAACAGGAAACGGGGTAGTAAGAATAAGAGTGATACAGATGTCAAAAAGCAGTACGTGTACGCCACTCTGGCGACTTATGTCCATGAGCACATGGCAAAAGATCCGTTGGCATTCCAGCCGGGAACAAAATGGGGTTATGGCGGTGGCCTTGAGGTAGTCGCGAGAGTCATCGAGATCATTTCCGGTATGTCGTACAACGAATTTGTACAGGCGCGAATATTTGATCCACTGGATATGAGGGATACCCACTGGATTGTGCCGAAAGACAAGCTGCCACGGATGATGAGATTCGTTAAAGGCAAGGCCGGTTCACCAACTAGGTATTTTTCAGCATCCGCAGGTCTCGTCAGCACAGCCCGTGACTATCTGCATTTTGAGCAGATGTTAGTCAACAAGGGCGAATTATTTGGCAACCGGATTCTCAAGCCCGAATCAGTAGAGATGATGTCGCGAGACCAGGTGGATGGGCTTTATAGTAGTACTTCAAAGGGCGGAAAAGGCATGGCGTATGGCTATACCGTGGGTATTACGGTGGATCCTGAAAAAGCAAATAATGGCCGCAGTGTCGGTGCCTTTGGCTGGGGTGGTGCAGGCGGCACAGTTTCATGGACTGAACCTAAAGAAATGCTCACGGGTGTCATTATGGTTCAGCAACCCACAAGAACTTTGTCCCCGGCCATTGCAAAGGCGATTGCAGGAGCGCTTACTGATGGCCAGAATAGAGAAGAGGAGAAACCCATGAAGTTGACAGAAGAAGAACAAAAGAAGATAGATCAAGCGAAACAGAATATTCCCAGAATTCCAGTGCCGCCACTTGAAGGCTCGCTCGTTCATCACAAAGACTTTCCTTCACAATTAATCCGTCCTCGCCCTGTTGATGTCTGGTTGCCAGAGGGGTACGACGCTGAATCCGGTGAACGTTATCCGGTGATCTATATGCATGATGGGCAGATGGTTTTTCATCACCCGGATTCTTCCCTGGCAGGCATGGATGTGTTCTGGGATGTCGATAAAGTGATGACGCGGCTTATTAGCAACAATGAAATCAGGCCGGCGATTGTCGTTTCTGTCTGGATGGCAGATTGGGAGACGGGCGCTCGTGGAGCAGAGTACATGCCGCAAAAAGCGCTGACGGAGGAAGTGTGGCAAAGGATGCGCGAGGGCAATCCAAAGTGGACAGCAGAGGCCGGCGGCCACGTTTTATCGTCAGATAATTACTTAAAATTCCTCGTCACTGAACTGAAACCATTTATCGATGAAACCTACCCCACGCTTCCGGGTAGCGCCGACACCTTTGTACTCGGCTCAAGTATGGGTGGATTGATTTCTGCCTATGCAATCGCAGAGTATCCAGACGTGTTTGGTGGTGCGGCCTGCATGTCGACGGATTGGACCATCGGGGAGGGCGTTGTCGCACGATGGTTTAACGACCATTGGCCTACCCCGGGTAAGAACCGCATATATTTCGACTATGGGACCGAGACATTCGATGCGCACTACGAGCCATATCAAATGAAAATGGACAATGTTATGCGTAAATACGGGTATACCGAAGAAGAGGACTGGGTGACACGGCGCTTTGAGGGCGCGGATCACTCTCCGAAATCGTGGAATGCACGATTACATGTTCCGTTGACGTTTCTCTTGGGGGAGTGACTGACCCACAAGAATCCTATCGCTGACAATTGCCAAGGCTATCAGGGTAGTACTGGGTGACTAACGAGGGAAGTCAGCGTTTGCTAGAACCCTCATTCGATGGGAACACCATCCACCGTAAGAGAAGAGTAGCGCGGGCGTTGACGGCCTTCGGGAAATTAAATTGGTTGATCATGTCCAGTCACCTAACTCATTATAATCTCTGATCGTGCACTCGGCTTCGTCGAGTGCACCAGGTTTTACGTATGAGCTGTCGATGGCAATGACTCGCATGCCCGCCGCTGTTGCCGCAAGTACTCCGTTACGTGAATCCTCGAATGCCAGGCAGTCTTCGGGTGCGACGCCAAGACTCATTGCACATAATAGAAAGATATCCGGGTTAGGTTTTCCCCGTTTCAGCCTTGCATCGTCGCCACAGATGACCGAGTCGAACAGGTTCCAGTCACGGTGTCGCATCTTTGTCTCATAGTGGTGCCTATGAGAACTGGTTGCTAAACCTATCGGTAGCTTCCCCGCATTGTTGCGCACAAAGTCTGCAGCACCAGGGATCTCTGGTGCTGTGGGAAACATTTGCAGCAAGTAGGTTTCGCGTTCCTGTAGATAGACTTCAGGAGTTAACGGTAATTCGAAATGGTCAATGACTGTCTGTGCAGATTTCGTCGAGTCACCGCCCATGGTCTGCTGCTTGAGTTCCAGCGTGTAGGTCACGCCAAAGCGGTCTAACACGCGTTGCGTGGCGTCGGTGTAAAAAGGCTCTGTGTCGAGAAGGGTGCCATCCAGATCGAAAATGAGTGCGGTGGGACTATCCAATATTAGAAGCCTCGTCATGTAGCGTCACTGTCCCGGCATCGCCATCGACGGTGATCTTCTGTCCGTGGCTGATGCGGTTGGTGCCAACCCCGGTTCCCAT
>MDTE01187682.1_pt1 | contig 19718 bp, 16 predicted proteins | sample 811231 | NCBI WGS metagenome assembly MDTE01 (sample SAMN05326651, study PRJNA326480) | marine metagenome | isolation source: seawater | place: Indian Ocean: Red Sea | collected 2010 | reverse complement strand
GTAGGCATCGTCTCCGCCTGCTGCGTAGGCATCGTCTCCGCCTGCTGCGTAGGCATCGTCTCCGCCTGCTGCGTAGGCATCGTCTCCGCCTGCTGCGTAGACATCGTCCCCAGCGGCTGCGGCCCCCAGTTCGCCCTCGTCCAGGGTGTTGGAATCTCCAGTCTCGGCTTCGTCCCAGTCTCCAAATTCGTCGTCACTGGGCGAGCCGTCCTGGAAGCTTGACGGTGTGGACTGAGCGTCTTCGGCTGATACTTCTTCGGGAGGCTGGGTCCGATTCTGAACAGGGACCGCCCGTGTGTCGCGGAAATCGCTGTTCGTAGCGCCTGGCGTCTCCTGTTGGTCTTCTTCAGGAGTCGCCAGTGCATCGTCGGCTTCGGGAGCCGCCGGGGTCGAAATAGAGTGCATGCGTCCAAAATGGGCTTCTTCGCTCGGCTCCTGCTCGGTAGGCTGCTCGGACCTGGGCTCGAAGAAGGTGTCCTTGAGCTCGTCGGGAGTCGAGTCACCGACGGGCTGAGAGTTGTCTGCCAAGGCAGTCTCGCTCTGCTCGGCTCCGTAGTCCTCACCGCCTTCGGTGACTTCTTGCCCCCCCAGCTGGCTCTGCTCGTCAGCGATGGCGGCGGCTACTGCCTGAGCATCGTCCTCCTCGTCCATGGTGTCTACGGACTCTTCCACCTCCACATGGGCTGCTTGTGGGGCGTCCTGGCCGGGCATCGCCTCGTCTTCTGAAGCGCTGGTTGGCGCAGCCGAGCGTTCATCAGCCGTGCGAGCAACCTTCAGCTGTTCGAGGATCGCGAAGAAGGGGCGTAGGTCGGCGCGCTGGGTGACCTCTGTCCATGTCTGCCCGTCGTTGCTGATGCGATCGGTGGGCAAGACTCGCTTTTCGACCACCCAACGCTGGAGGGTCGCCAAGTCCTTGACCTTGTAGACGCGCCCGCCCTGCGCCAGGTACCAAACTTGGCCGTCCCCGGAAGACTCCGCAGCTGCGCCCCCCAGCTCCTGTTCAGCAGCGTGTCCGTCCGGCTCTGTTGGGACGACGTCCGTCACCTCGCCTGGTTCGGGATGGGCTACGAATGTGTGATTGCAGGCTGAACACTGTGCTGTTGTCCCTGCGGCGTCTACCTGGTCCGCCTCAAGGAAGTATTCAGCGCTGCAGTTGGGGCAGACGATCCGCAAGAGCTTTCAGGGCCTCGAAGCGTTGACTGGGATGCCCAGCCCTTCCGCCTTCTTGAACGCAAGAGCAGCTTCGGAGGCATTTCCCAGGGCCTTGTGCGCCTGCGCTAGACCTTCCCAGCACTGACCACAGCCTGGAGACTTATCGACAGAACGCTGGAACATCTTCAGTGCAGCACCGTAATTCTTTTCAGCCAGCTTCTTTGCTCCATGGTCGTAGTACATGAGTCCGGGGTCCCGGGCTCTCTTCTCGGTGATGCTCGCTGTGGAGCCTTGGTTGGCTGTTGAGGTGACGGCCTGAGCCCCAGTACGCCGCGGTGGACGGGGTTCGGGGAGTCGACGGCGAATGGGCTTCTTGTACCCAAACTCGTCGGCCGGTTGTTCGGTTGTTGTTTGCTCCTTGGGCGGAACAGGCATTCGCCGTGCCCGAACGAGGGCCTCGTCTTCGACCTCTTCTGTGGTGTCTTCTGTGATGGGTTCCGTGTCCGCGAGGACCCCTGCCTGGATCTCCTGACGTCGCCGATCCAGTGCTTCCCGAATACGATCCCTGACGGCGTCCACTTCTTGCCCATCTTCACCGGCACTGGCTTGCTGTTCTTCTGCCGCAAGCTTGGCCTCCTGCTCGGCGGCGGCTTGCCGTGCCATCTCGGCCTCTTCGGCCATTTTGCGGGACATGTAGAAGGCAAACAGAAGACCCACGGCGAGGATTGCTGCAATGACGGTGGCGAAGGTGCGCGTGCGCATGCGCTTTTCGTCGGCCATTGCCTGCTCTCGCCGCTGTCTCGTGCGACGTTTACGCATCGCAGCGACTTGTTCGGCGGCCTCCTGGGAGGACGACTTGGATCCCAGTCCCGGCAGTGACGACGTGTGGGCAGCTTCGTCCGCGTCTGTGGTGTTGCTGGCCGCCTTAGATCGAGCGGGGCGCTCGTCTTCCTTCATGGCGGCACGCGCGGTGCGCCATGTGGCTACGAAGTGTTCGTCCAGGTCGTCTAGGTCCCCGATGCGCACCCAGTCTTTGGCGTTGTGGCTGATCAGATCGTCGGGGGTGACCTTCTTGTCCGCTAGGTACTTCTTGAGGGTCGCGATATCACTGAAGTCGTAGACGAGGCCGATGGCCACCTTGACCTTCCAGGTGACGATGCCCACTTCGCGGAAGTCCAAGTCCGATGCCCGCAGCGCCTCTTCTGGAGTGTCGACTTCGGCGGCCCCCTCGCGGTCGGCCTCGTCCTGCAGGAGCGATGGAACCGGTCCGGAGGCGTCTACTGTGGCGATCTGCTTGCGGCCGTCGCTTCCCCTTGGCCCTGGAGCTACGACACGAATCGATCCGGTCGTGGTTGCACCCTTCACTTCATCCACGAGCCCGACCGCCTGGAAGGCTCCCGATCGAGTATCGGCTCGCCCCCGCTCCTTCGAACGTCGCGAATCAGCCCCTTTCTTATCCTCGCCTGCGAGGACAACGAAGGAGTGCGCGCAGCTGGGGCACGTGATGCGCGCACCCTTGCCCTTCAGCTTGTTGGGATTGAGACGATATCGTTCACTGCAACTGGGACAAGTGATGACCATCAAGGAACTCAAACCAATCGGGGAGCGCTGGGCGCAGCGCTCGGGCCCTAATGTATCGAACGAAATCCTACCACAAGGGTCTGTAGACCAGTAATGCGATCTAGCCGCCCGGTGTGGGGTGGCTTGTGCAATCAGTGGGAGATCAATTCGAGTTGGGCAAAGCGGAGGTACAGGCGCTTACTGCCCCCCTTCCTGAAGAAGACGGTCGCGCGGAGATTGTCTGGTGGGCCATCCAGACTACGTATCTCTCCTTCGCCAAAGCTGGGGTGGAGAACGCGCGCACCAACGCGAAGCATGCTCTCGACGTCGCCCTCCTCCAACTCAGTGACCACGCGTTCCTGATTGCTTGTCCCATCCTGCGGCTTCTCGGCCTCTGAGCTCTGTTGGGGCCGATCGAAGCGAGACCTCCAGGAAGGACTGGTCTTACGCGCCGGACTTGCTCTTTGCCGGCTGATGCCGCCGAAACCAGAGGGAGCCTCGTCGTACTCGACCCATGAATCTCCAGGGAACTCCGGTCCCTTTTGAGCCTGCACAGCAGCTCGGCCCAAGTCGCGTGCCGCTACTTGACCACTCAAGAGCTCGCGGGGGATGTCCCGGAGGAAGCGAGACGGTTGGCTGCCCTCGTAGCGCATGCCACCGCCGGCAGGTCGTCGCCGCGCGCGGAATAAGACGAGCTCTTCGCGAGCGCGGGTGATGGCTACGTAGGCCAGCCTGCGCTCCTCCTCTAACTCGGACTGGAACGTCGAGGCGCGTGCGTGGGGGAACAGACCCTCGTCCATACCCACCACAAAGACAACCGGGAACTCGAGCCCCTTGGCCGAGTGCACAGTCATCAAGGTAATCCGACCTTGGTCTTGTTCGTCATCGGGCAGCCGGTCTGTGTCGGCGACGAGCGAGACTCGATCTAGGAAGGCCGTGAGGCCGGCTGGTGGGGCCATGGGACCATAGTCCACTGTTGCGGCAAGCAACTCCTCGAGATTGGCGATGCGGCCCTGTGCTTCGAAGCTTCCGTCGTCTTCGAGACGTTTCACCATTCCGGTCTTCTCGTACAAAGAGCCGAGTAACTGGGGGAGCGGAAGGGTCTCGGATTCGCGTCGAAGACTCGTCATCAAGTCAATGAATCCGCCGAGTGCCTTTTGCACTCTTGGCTTGCTGTCTGGGTCTGAAGCAAGCTCGACCAATGCCTGGCCAAGATCGATCCCCTTACTCGCTGCACGGGTGCCGATGTCTCCCAGCGTACGCGCCCCAATTCCCCTCGGTGGGTTGTTGATGATGCGCACGAGGGACACCTCATCTTGGGGATTGACCAGTAGGCGGAGGTAGGCGAGTGCGTCTTTGACCTCCTTGCGTTCGTAGAACCGTTGGCCGCCTACGAGAACGAAGGGGAGACCGGAGGCGAGAAACTCCTCTTCGAGCAGACGACTCTGGGCATTGGTTCGAAAGAACACACCAATGTCGGCGGCTTTCCGACCCTGTCCGAGCACTTGTTGTGCTCGGTCGACCACGCGCCGCGCCTCTTCGCGGTCGTCGTAGGCGACCTCAAGGGAAATGGGCTCGCCCCCCTGTCGTTCCGTCCACAGCACCTTCCCCTTCCGATCGACGTTGCGCTCCACGACAGCTGTCGCCGCGGTGAGAATGGTGGAGGTCGAGCGATAGTTGCGCTCCAGACGTACGGTTTGCGCTCCCTCAAAGTCCCGCTCGAAGTCGAGGATGTTGCGGATGTCTGCACCGCGGAACGAGTAGATGCTCTGGTCCTCGTCCCCGACCACGGTGATGTTGCGCTGGCCGTGGTCGGCAAGCAGGCGAAGCAGTCGATACTGAGCGTGATTTGTGTCCTGGTACTCGTCGACTAGGAGATGTTGGAAGCGCTGCTGATAGCGGGCAAGCACTTCCGGCTTGTCCTCGAAGAGTCGCAGTACGGTCAAGAGGAGGTCCCCAAAGTCGAAGGCGTTGGCCTGCTGCAGACGCTCTTGATATCGCTGATAGATCTCGGGTGTCTGGGGGTGGGCTCCTGGCTTCATCTGGGCCCGGAGCGCATCGGGTGCAATCGCGTCGTTCTTGGCCCGATCAATGATCGAGGCAATCCCATTGGGGTTCACCGTCTTGGGAAGCTTGGCCTCCTTGATGATTCGCTTGAGTAGCTCTCGGCTGTCGCGTGCGTCATAGATGACGAAGTCTGATGCGAAGCCTTCGACGTGTTCAATTTCGCGCCGAAGGATCCGCAGGCACGCCGAGTGGAACGTAGAGACCCAACAGTCGTGGCCCCGCTGACCCAAGATGTCCGTGACGCGGCTCTTCATTTCGCCAGCCGCCTTGTTGGTGAAGGTGACTCCCATTACCTCGTGCGGTCGATGCCCCAAGCGCTCGAGGATCCACGCCAGCCGCAGGGTCAGGACGCGCGTCTTGCCCGACCCGGCACCGGCCAGGACCAGCAGCGGGCCCCCGGGGTGAGTGACTGCGGCACGCTGAGCGTCGTTTAGTCCCTCGACGAGGGCCTCGATGGGTTGCCTATCAGCCGCTGGAGTCACCGGGGTCCTTGCCGGCCTTGCGGGCCAGGTGATTCTTCATACGGCTGGCGTAGCCGGCCTTGTTCTCTTGACGAGCTCGGCCGATAGCGAGTGCGTCCGCCGGTACATTGCGACTCACGGTGGTTCCTGTCGCGATGTAGGCGCCCTCGCCGACCTTGATTGGGGCGATTAGCTGGCAGTTGGTGCCCACGAATGCGTCGCGCTCGATCACGGTGCGGTGCTTGCTGAAGCCGTCGTAGTTGCAGGTGATTACCCCAGCGCCGATGTTGGAGCCTGGGCCGATCGTTGCGTCACCTAGGTAGGCGAGGTGGTTGGCTTTGGCGTTCTCTCCGAGGCTGGACTTCTTCAGCTCGACGAAGTTGCCGGCCTTGGACCCAGGACCTAGCTCGGTGGACTGACGAAGGTGTGCAAAGGGGCCGACTAGGGCAGCCTCACCGACCTGGACCCGGTCCTCGGGTTGACTGTGGTCCGGTGCCTTCTCATTGACACCGGACAGCACAGAGAAGGGGCGAATCACTGAACCTGTTGCGATGTCCGTTCCGCGAGCTACGACGTAGGGCCCGACGCTGGCTCCAGGCGCCACCGTGACATCCACCAGGATGCAGCCCGTCGCAATCGATGCGCCCTGGCCGATCCGAGTGTCCCCGCGCAATTCCACGTTCGCTCCCAGCGTGACGTCTGTTGCCAGGTCAACGCCCTCTTCGATCCAGGTGGAACTGGGGTCTTGCATCGAGACGCCCTCAGACATCCACTTGTTGTTGAGCTTGTCCCTCACTCGTCTCTCTAGAGAACTCAACTGTGCTCTGTCGTTCACGCCTTCGGCCTCCAGGGCATCGGAAATGGGGAAGGGAACCACCGCGCGTCCCTCGTCTGCGGCAATGGCTACCACATCGGTCAACAGGAACTCCCCCTGGTCGTTGTCGGTCTTCAGCTGCCGCAGCGCTCCCGATTGGCCATCGGAACCAAACAAGAAGCTACCTTCTGCGGCGTAGATGGAGCTGTTGATCTCTCGGACCTGACGTTGGTCTTCGTTGGCATCTCGGTGCTCGACAATGCGTTCGACAGTGTCGCCACGAGGGCTACGGATGATCCGACCGTAGCCAGTGGGGTCCTCCAACTGGAGCGTCGCGACTGTGATAGCGGCCTTGGACTTGTGGTGGTGCTGAAGAAGGGACTGGAGTGTCGAGGCCTCCATGAGCGGCACGTCCCCGGGGAGGATGAGCACTGTGCGTCCCGAAAAATCCAGCGTTCCTCGTGCTGAGTCCACGGCTTGGCCCGTTCCCTGGAGGCCTTCCTGTACGGCGAAGTGGACGCCCTTGAGCTCAGCTCGGACCTGCTCGCCACCGAAGCCCACAACCACAACGACATCACTGCATCCGGCAGCTTCGGCGGCCGTAGCCACCCGGCGGACAAGGGAGCGCCCAAGGACCTCGAAGAGCACCTTTGGCCGCGTAGACTTCATGCGAGTGCCTTTGCCCGCAGCCAGGACAATGGCGATGGGGGGCGCGGAGCTCACGACTACTCTCCTGGACCAGGAGCGGGGCTCGACTGAAGCTCTGGAATAGGCTCGTCGAGCGTCTCGCCGGGTTCAGGGCGCTCAGTCGCTGGCGCGTCGACTTCTGAGCCGGGGCGCAGTGGGCCGCCGGGGTCCACCCACCAACGACCGTAGTCCTTGTGCCACTTCTGGGTCAGGCCATCTTGTGTGACTTTGCCCTGGGTTGCGATGACAGCGGTCCAGACGACTCGGACCTCCGCATCTTCGAAGGTATCCGGGTTTACGAAGATGTATTGGACTTCCACATCCTGAATCGACAGCGAGACCTCTTCGGCGTCGGAGGTGCCCCGGAGAAACGAGACTTGATCGTCAGCCTCGGCTAGGAACGTGGCGGCGGTCTGCCAGTCCGACCAGCGAACAGCATCCCAGTACTCTTCGATGCGCTCGCGTACGACCTTCTCTACCGCTTGTCGTTTACGTTCCGCCGCCCGGGCCTTCGCTTGCTCCCGGGCTTCGTCCGTGCAGGCCACTCCCCCGACCGACATGAGCAGCGCTGTGAGAAGCGCGAAGCTCTCACTCGCCCGCATTCGCCCCGCTCTCCGGATCATCTTCTTCCCAGGAATCGGTGTCGTCTAGCTCATCGCCATCACCGTCGTCCTCATCCTCTGCATCTTCGATGACAAAGCCGCCATCCTCACTCGAGTTCGAGCCATCGCGCGCCTCGTCATCGGAAAACTCGCGGAGATCGTCCTGGTCATCCTGTTCGTCCTCCTCCAGCTCCGGAAGGGGCTCGTCATCCTTCGCCGAATCGTCCCCCCGGTTCCGATTCTTGGCATTTGGCTTTTTGATTCGCTTCGGTTTCGTCGCTGCCGGACCGGCGTCGCCTGCTGCTTCGTTTCGCACCCGGACCGTGCCGTCTGAACTGGATGGTTCGCTGTCCAAGGAATCTTCGGCCTCATCGTCCTGCTCGATCTCATCGATCAGGTCGTCGTCCTGGTTGTCGAAGTTTGGCTGTACCGCCAGGCCGAATAGGCGCCCCTGGACACCGAGTACGACGCGAACGACACCGAAGGGGACCGTTCCGGGCATCTCTGCTTCAGCCAATATGGGCGCGTCTCGGAAGCTTCGATATTCCTCGGTGCGACGAGGACTGATTGAGAAGGTGATGGGAACCCGCAAGAAGATCCCGAAGTTGCGCGTCAGATCGATCATCACTCCGGGTTCAAGCTGAGGACCAATGTCTACGAGTCTTCGGAACGTCTTGAAGCGGCCGCGGATCGGCGGGGGAGGCTGCTCTTGGTCGTCCGCCACGTCCGGGTCGTTGTAGAGGGTGGGGTAGCTGAGCCAAGTCAGCCCCGCCCCCACGGTGGGTCGCACAACCGGTCCGGTGAGGATGTAGTAGCGGAGCATCAGCTCGCCCCCCCAGAGATTGACGGACTGCTCAGCCCAGTCTCCCGTGGGGCGATTGGTCGGGTCGGGAACGAGCTGGGTGGTGTCCTCTGGGTCATCGCAGGCCGGCGGGTCGATGGCCGAGCAGGAGACAGTGGCGCCAGAGGTCAGGCGGAGATGCACCTTGGACCGACTCCAAAACCCGGAGACCTCGAGGTCCAGATTTCTCAGGATCCCAATACCAATGCCGACACCGATGGTTCCCGAGCTACCGGCTTCCACCCGCTGCCAAGCCAAGCTGTCGACCTCTTCTGTGAGGTCTTCGTTCATCAGGTATTCACCGGAGTAGCGCAAGCCAGTCGCCCCACCGATAAAGCCGAAGTGGACGTTGCCGAGGAGCTGGAGTCGATGTCCGGCCCATCGCCACCTCCAAGTGTCGAATTCGAGCCCCGAGTTGCGGTAGGAGAGGTACTGGCGAGCTGAAATTCCCAGGTCTTCCCACTCGCGCGGGACCCCCTCGGCTCCCTCGAGTTCCTGAATATCTTCCTCGGTCATGCGTGGGGCCACTCGATTTCGTTGGTCCTCTTCCAGTCGCTGGAGCTCTCCCTCGCGGAGGCTGATGTCCATGCGCCCCACCAAAGCGAGTTCCTCCTCGGTCTCGGCCTCCAGCACGGCCTGTTGACGTTCTGCTTGAGCTGCTTCGGAAGCTCGCAATGGAGCTAGCAACTCTTCGCGGCGCAGACGGTCGAGAGCCAACTCGACCGTTCTTGGCAACAGAGTCTCTTCACCGGGAGCGAGGTCGACCGCATAGCTGAACTCTAGTTCGGCATCGTCCACGTTGAGGATGGTTACGGCGACTCTGTATCGGCCTCCTTGACGCACAGTGACTCGCCCGCCGACGACCCTGTCCACCTGAGCGTTCTCGCCGATGACGAACTGACAACCGAGCTCATTACCCCGAGGGCAGCCCTCGTAGTAGAGCGCCGCCGAGACCTCGTCGATGGGCGCGCATTGGTCCAGGCTGACTGTGGAGAATCGGTTTTGGTTTCGGAGGGCGTCTTGCACGAAGGTGGCCAGGAGACCCGCGACCCCTTCTGACTCACGCGTGGCCGCAGAAAAAGGAACGATGAGTAGAGCCTGGGCCATGTCGGCTTCGGTGAACTCGGCCCGATCAATGATGTCTTCTCGGAGGCGCTCTTCTTCATAAGCGTCCAGGTCGACATCGTCACGTTCCGTGTCCTGGACGCCGGCTGGAGACTCTTGAGCTCGTGCAGCAGACCCCGGCAGCACGAGTAGTACCGCTGTGACGAGAGCGAGAATCAGGAGCCTGAAGCGCATTTAGCGGACTGTAGCAGGTTGGGGCTGTACCGGGTCTTTGGGTCCTGTTACAGTCGCCGCCACCCCCCCAATTTGAGTGGTCATCAGGGGGGCAAAACGGCTCAACCGGACTACTCCAGGAACGAACATGGCTTATAGCGTCAACAAGGTCCTTCTGCTTGGCAATCTCGGTCGGGACCCGGAAGTCCGGTACACCCAGGCGGGCAAGCCGGTGGCGAACTTCACACTCGCAACATCGGAGCGCTCAGGACGGGATGGCCAGGATCGTACCGAGTGGCACAACATCGTCGCGTGGGACAAGCTCGCTGAGCTCTGCGAGCGCCTGATCAAAAAGGGCAGCAAGGTCTACGTGGAGGGCCGCCTCCAGACTCGTGAGTACACGGACCGTAACGGCAACAAGCGCTGGATGACCGAGGTTGTCGCGCGTGAGATGGTGTTCTTGACTACGGATCGTTCGGGGGCCGGTCAGGGCCAAGGCGCACCCCATCCCGCCGATGCCTATGCGGGTGGGGGCAATGGTGCTTCTGCGGGTGCTGCTGGGGCTGTGGCTGGTGGTCGTAGCGCCGCTCCAGCGCAAGGAGCTGCCGAGGCGATTCCTTACGCCGATGACGAGGACATTCCGTTCTAAAGGATTGCGCTCTGGCTGGTTGCAGGCGCTGAGACCCCGTTGCGGCTCAGGGATCGACGTAGAGGCTGACGCGATCAGCCTCGACGCTTCCCTCCATGTCGAAGAGCATCATTCCGCCTTCGAACCCGCCATTTAGGGCGCTCTCTTCGTTGAACTCCCCGGTCCAGCCAAGGGATAGGGGGAAGAAGCCCATGTCGACCGCGACATCTCCATCGGCCTCGTGGTTCTCAATGTCGGCTGACAGGTCGTAGGCGACATCGAACGAGCCTAGGACCAGGAGGTCTACAGTGCACTGCCCATCTCCGCCGAGCAGCTCACCACTCATGTCGACGACAAAGTCCAAGCCGCCAACGCACGATGCGGAGATGGCTTGTCCCTGGAAGTCTCCTGACAGAGCGATGTTCATGTTGCCGGCATAGATACCGGTGTGTTCGCCCTGGACTCGGATGCCGCCCAGGGTCGTTTGCAGGCGGTCTCCATTGGGCAGATCTGCGGTTGCGGTGATGGCGTGTATCCCGAATGGCAGCTCAGCTTCGCCTTCTGAAGATTCCAGCAGCAACTCATCCATTTGATCGGACATCCAGACGATGTCTTCGAACTCGAGAACTTCGCCATCGACGCTAACGACCTCAGCGGACATGGGGAGCGCGTGGTCGACGAGGTGGATGGCTGCGGAGGCGGGCTCGTGGACTACCAGGGTCGCGCCATCAAACTCTTCGAAGGTCTCTTCTTCCACGTCTGTGGCAGCGTCTCCGCCACCGCCACCGAGCAACATCGTGTCGCTTCCGCAGCCGACGAGAAACATGCAGAGAAATCCGACGAGGCGGGTGCGGGCCATGGTGTCTCCGTGGTTATTGCTGGAGCTCTTGTGCAGGCAGCCGGTGGGACCCCGATTGCGGCTCAAGAGCGTCGGGCGAAGCCTAGCACCCCCTCCGGGGACACACCAGCAGAAACACCTCTCTGTTGCCCGATTTTGCTCCTTCCAGGCGGCTGTCGTGGCGGCCGGTTTCCTCAAAGCCGAGCTGGACAGCTTCAGCGACGACACCATCCACGGCGGCCTGTCGGAGCGCATCGTCTTGGACCCGCCCTCCCTTGCCCACGTGTTCTCGTCCCACCTCGAACTGGGGTTTGACTAGCGCCAGGATGGGGGCCCCCTCAGCCAGCAGAGGGCGCACGCTGGGTAGAATCAGGCGAAGGCTGATGAACGACACATCGACCACGCAGAGGTCGACGGGGTCCCCAACGAGCTCGAGTGTCAGGGAGCGGGCGTCTGTTTGTTCATGGCAGGTGACTCGAGGGTCCTGTCGCAGCTTCCAGGCCAGTTGATTGGAGCCCACATCGGTGGCCACTACGTGCTCTGCCCCTCTCTGGAGCAGACAATCCGTGAAGCCGCCTGTGGAGGCACCGACGTCCAGGCAACGCAGACCGGCCACATCCAATCGGAAGTCGTCGAGTGCCCCTTCGAGCTTCAGGCCACCTCGTCCGACGTACGGGTGATCGGGCACCTTCAACCGGATGGTCGCCTGTACATCGACGAGCGCCCCCGCTTTATCGACGACACAGTCGTTGACCAGAACCTTGCCGGCGAGGATCAGCCGGCGAGCCCTGTCCCTGGAGGCTGCCAGTCCACGCTCCACCAGGAGTTGGTCGATGCGCGCGCGTGACGCCATAGCTGTTAGTGGTCGCGCTCGACCGCGAACGTCATGAGTAGGCGCAGGGGGTCGGCGCTCGTACCAAATGGGGACAGCAAGCTGAGGGCGCGTTGGTGCAGCTGCTCGGCCCGCCTTCGACTCTCTTCCAAGCCGAGCAGTGCCGGGAAGCTTGGCTCCTGGGCCTGAGGTTTGCCATCGCGTCGGTCCTGTTCGTCGTCCAGCAGATCATCGACCACCTGAAAGGCGAGCCCCAGAGTCTCTCCGTATTCGGCTAAGGCTTCGACTTCTTCGGGGCTCCCATCCGCCAAGGTCGCGCCAGCCATGGCGGCGTATCGGAACAACTCGCCCGTCTTTCGGCGGTGCAGGAAGGTCAGAGCTTCCTCCGAGTCCACCGCTCCTTCGTGTCCTAGGTCCGTGGATTGACCGCCCACCATCCCGCGCCAGCCGGCAGCTTCTGCCAGAGTCCTGCCAACCTCGATGATGCGAGTGGCATCTGCTCCGCCACGGTAGGCGTCTCGATCAAGGACTAAGCGAAGGGCCTCTGTCAGGAGTGCGTCACCAGCGAGGATCGCCAGGTCCTCTCCGTATCGCACATGGGTCGTGGGTCGCCCTCGGCGTTCGTCGTCGTCGTCCATCGCCGGTAGGTCGTCGTGGATGAGACTGTAGGTGTGGATCATTTCCACCGCACATGCGGCCGGCAGGACGGCTTCATAAGGGCGGTCACGATGGTGATCTACAGCCTCGAATGCGGCCAATGCGAGCACAGGACGGAGTCGCTTTCCACCACCGAAGAGCGCCCAGTGCATCGCTTCGTGCAGCTTTGTTGGCCACCGGTCTGGCGCTGGCAGAAAGCGCTGGAGGGCCTGATCTATGAGGAGTCGGCGGTCACGTAGGTAGGCGTCGAGCCGCAGGGGAACCCCGTCCTCTTCTTCTGGTTGATGTTGGTGCTCAGAAGGGGATGTCGTCGTCACTGTTGTCGTCCCTTGGAGGGCTCGGCGGTGCGCCGGGCGTCGCAGGCATGATCTCGTCGCCCAACTCTTCACTGACCTGGAGGGTCTCGCCTGTTCGCAGGTCTACCTCGACGATCTTGCCACCCTCTTTCATTAGGGCGCTGATCTTCTGCTCCGCTTCTCCCAGTCGCTCGTCGCATCGGCGAGCTAGCGCGATGCCGCGCTCGAAGCGGGCGATGGAGTCCTCGAGTGGGATCTCACCTTGTTCTAGCTGGCTGACGATGCCTTCGAGCTCTTCGAGGGCGTCTTCGAAGGACAGGTCTTGCTCAGAAGTGTCTTTGGGCGACGTCATGATGGGAGCGGAGTAGCTGAGTGCGGCACCCGGGTCAAGCCTGGTAGGTGGGCCTATGGAAAGTCGCCGCCCAGCTCACCAGGGGACCCATCCCGCACAATCGAGTAGAGGAAGTTGGACCAAAGCAGGGCTGCATCCCCTGTATTGAAGATCGCGAAGTGGTCGGTGTCGAACTGGGCGAGGCCGGTGGTGACCGCCGTGCCATCGGGGTGCACTGTGTTGGCACTATATGCAGTATCGAGACGGTCCAGTTCTCGCAACTCCAGTCCCAGAACTCCTCGCTCGGAGTAGGGTCTCGCAATGGGAAGCCGACCGGCGACAGCAAGCGCCTCTGCCGTGTCGGCTGGTGTCTGTGCGTCGTGCATTCCTTGAGTGAGCAGCACAGAGACGGGCTCGCCTTCCGACTCGACCACCCAGCGTGGCGCGTAGTTGATGGGATCCGTGACCTCTGCGAGGGTCTGAACCATGGCGAGGAGTGGGTGCATGACGAACAGTTCGGTGCCTTCGGCGGTGTCGAGCGCGGTGGCGATAGCATCGCGAATTACTAGCGGATCTTCGCGCTGCATTGCGGTGACGCTGAGTCCACCGCCGGCGCCACTGAATACCCAGCCTCGGATGCCCTTTGTGAAAGGAAGGGCCATAGCTCCGGTGAGCCCCCCTTGGCTGTGGCCTACAAAGAAGATGGAGTCGGGGTCGATCCGAAGGCCTGGGTGAGCCTCAGCGATTGGCCCACCGTCAGCCAGGTATCGGGTCGCGAACTCGACAGCACTCACGATGTCCAGGGCTCCCTGCCGAAAGGTCGAACGTCCCGACTCCGGATTGAAGTAGTTGAATGAGTACAGAGTAATTGCCGTGTCTGTACCGTCCTCCCAACGATCGCCGTGGAAGGGTTGGGGGATGCTTAGCGACATCATCCCGCGTGCGGCGCCCAGCAGGCCTGGCCTTCGGGAGCCGCCCGTCAAGTGACTGAAGCGGTCACCGCCAGTGCCATGCGCATGGATGATCAGAGGCCAGCCGGCTTCTGGTTGCTCGAAGACCACCCTAGGCATGCCAATGGCAAAGGGGATGCGTTCGGTGGTCTGGGGTACCGGAACCCCCGCTTTCCACTCGAAGCCACCTCCCTCGCTGGCGTAAGGCACGACGCCCCGTTGAAAGTTGTGTGCGGTGTAGGCGCCATCCCACACCGCATACTCCTGTTGAAAAGCGGGGTGCTCGGGCGCCACTAGAGCGAGTTCCCCCTGCCAGCTCGGCTGGGAGGGGTTGCTGCGGATGAAGTCCGCGAGCGATTCCATCTCGTGTATTTCGCTCTGTGTTGTGAAGACCGATGCGTGGGCGATCCACTGGAGCCCTTCTGCTCCGACCGCCATGGGCTCACTGGCTAGGTAATCGGAGAGCGGGCGGAAGGCTGGCTGTAGGGCTGTGTCCGTGGATGTGCCGTTGAGGAGGCTCTCGAGCAACGGTGATGCCTGCAGCCATTTGCCTTGGTCGTCTTGAGCATCCACGAGGTAGACCGCGTACGTTGTCCCTTCCCGCAGCGGAAACCCCCAGTAGGGGGCCACGGCGACCAGATGAGGCTGCACGTAGGGGTCGACGCTATCGCCTGAGACAATGGTCCACCGCGCTGGGTGGCACTGACCGTAGTGGTCTGAGTCGACATCTACATCCACAATTCGAATGGGCCCCTGACAGTCCAGGGATGCTCGAACGGCGTCCTCGCTCATCTCGGGGAGTGCGATGGCTCCGTCGAACGGAAGATAGATGGGCGCATTGAGTCCGAAGCCACTCAGCTCCGTCTCGGCAAGCGCTAGATAGGAGTTGAGGAGCGGGTTCTCGCTGGGATTGGGAAAGCCAGTCAGGTCGAGTCCCACTCCGCCGTCGTGCGCTTGAAGTCGGTTGTCGGCCGGCCAGGGCATCGACCAGAAACCCGACCCCAGCTGCGGGTCGAACACGGCTTGAATCGTGGATGGAACCCGAAGTGCCTCGGCGCAGCCGCCCAGTCCTATGGCCATCAGGCCGAGGGTGAGCCGACCCAATGATGCAGCAGCGCACCTCAGGCTCCTGATTGCCATACGACCCGTCCTTCCTGATCCTCGATACGATCGATGTTGGGGATGGCCTTTCGAACGGGAATGTCTGCGGGGCCGTAGCAGCCGGCCCGATTCTCATCGGAGACTTGAATCCACTTGTCGAGGAGCAGGCCTGTCATGGGGGGAAAGCCGAACACGCGATAGCGACCAGGGGGCAACTGGATGTCCGCGTTGGGGTATTCGGGGCGTCTCACGTTCGTCTCGTGTGGCCGTCCTCAGAGTCCGAGGGTGGAGTGTCACGCTACTCGATCTTGACACCACGAGTTTGTACTTCGAACTCTCGGCGCATGGCCCGCGCAGCATTCAGCGAGACAGAGGGTAGGTCCCGATCGGGGTAGTTGGTCAGGATGAAGGTGATGTCGTTGTTCCAGGTGCGAGCCATCTCTCTGGTCTCCGGTTCCTTCCGCGGCGGATTGAACGTCACAAACCAGTGCTGCAGGGCCTCGGCACGCAGCCAATGGGCTTCGATGGTCTCGGGTCGAGCGGCGACGGCCCGCTCCAGCTCGTCGAAGTAGTCCCGCCAGAGCTTCTCGTCGTAGCGAAGGGCCCCGGCTCGCATGGGTTCGGCCACCTTCAGGTGGAACTCACACTGCCTTCGTCGTCCACGTTCACGTGGACCCAAGAACAGATCCGAGAAGCCACTCATCCAGTCAGTCCAGCCCACAGATTGGAGCCTAGCAGCCTACTACCGTCGCAGTGAAATTGAGGAAACTGACCATCCATATAGACAAATCGAGATTCGTCGATATATTGAGCTTGTGAACATGGATATCAATGTGACTGCAGCCTCGCTGCTGAAGGCGGTGGCCGACCCAGGTCGGCTACAGCTCTGTCGGCTTCTCTGTGAAGGAGCCTTCAACGTCTCGGAGATCACCCGAATCCTCGGTGTGGGACAGTCGACGGTTTCGCGCAACGTGCGGATTCTTGTGGATGTGGGCCTCCTGTCTGGTCGGCGAGAAGGACGTTTGATCTTCTATGCCTGGCGCAATGACTTGGAGCCCTCTCGAGCTGCGCTGCAAGGCTGGATTCAGGAGCATGGTCCGGTGCTTGATAGTGCCGCTCGACGCCGCGCGGGTGAGGTCTGGGAGGAGCGGCGACGACGATCAGCTCTCTTCTTCGACGCCCTCGATCCGAGCTCGCCCAGCAACCCCTGGCTTGGGTCGCCGGACTGCATGCCGAGACTGTTGGATCTGGTGCCTGAGCAGGGTGTGCTGCTCGATCTGGGAACGGGCACAGGACGCTTTCTTGGCGCGCTGCGCGAGCGCGTTGCATCGGTCGTTGCTGTCGACGCCTCTCCCGCCATGCTGGACGAAGCTCGCCGTCGCATGTCGGCTACCGGTGTCGAAGATGTGGACTTTCGCCTGGGCGATATCGGTCATCTGCCTCTGTCCGACGGTGAGGTCGATACCGTGGTCGCCAACATGGTCCTCCACCATGCGCCGGAGCCGGCTCAGGCGGTCTCCGAGATCTACCGAGTCTTGCGGCCCGGCGGCACACTGCTGTTGGGCGACTTTCTTCCTCATGACCAAGAGTGGATGCGAGAAACTCTGGCCGATCAGTGGCTGGGCTTCTCGCGTTCTGATATCAGCAGTTGGCTCGATGTTGCCGGGTTCTCCCGCGTGACTATCGAGTCCCTTCCATCCACCCATGAGGGTGCCCCATCGGTGTTTGTTGCCCGGGCCACCCGCGGGGAGAGGTCACCCGACAGCGCGTCGGCCCCATCCCCTTAATGCAGGAGTTGAGTGACATGGTTTCCCCCAATACAGAGAGTCCACTAGCTGTGCCCAATGCGGACCAGCCCCTTCCCTACAAGGTTGCCGATATCTCCCTGGCCGAGTGGGGCCGCAAGGAGATCGAGATGGCCGAGAAGGAGATGCCGGGCCTGATGTCGCTGCGTGACCAGTACGCTGAGACTCAACCCCTCAAGGGTGCTCGTATCGCCGGCTGCCTCCATATGACCATCCAGACAGCCGTCCTCATTGAGACGCTGGAAGCGCTCGGCGCACGGGTGACCTGGACCTCTTGCAACATCTACTCGACCCAGGACCATGCTGCTGCTGCCATCGCTGCCGGTGGTACTCCAGTCTATGCCTGGAAGGGTGAGAGCGAGGAGGAGTACGACTGGTGCATCCACCAGCAGATTGCCGCCTTTGGCGACCTGGGCCCCAACCTCATCTTGGATGACGGAGGTGATCTCACCGCCATCATGCACAACGACTATCCGCATCTCCTGGACAACGTGAAGGGCCTGTCGGAAGAGACCACAACAGGTGTCCTCCGGCTCTACCAGATGCTGGAGCGAGGGGAACTCAAGGTTCCGGCGATCAACGTCAATGACTCGGTCACGAAGTCGAAGTTCGACAACACATACGGCTGCCGAGAGTCTCTCGCTGACGGCATCAAGCGTGCCACCGATGTGATGGTCGCTGGCAAGGTCTGTGTCATCGCTGGTTATGGCGGTGTGGGTAAGGGCTGTGCCCAGTCCATGGCCGGCCTTGGAGCCCGCGTCATCGTGACGGAGATTGATCCGATTATCGCCTTGCAGGCGGCTATGGAAGGCTTCGAGGTTACGACCATGGAGAAGGCCGCTTCCATCGGCGACATCTTTGTGACCGCCACCGGGTGCTGTGACGTCGTGAACGGCGAGCACATGTCGGCGATGAAGGACCATGCAATCCTCTGCAATATTGGACACTTCGATAGCGAGATCTCCATCAGCTACCTCGAGGAGCGTGACGACATTGAGGAGATCAACGTCAAGCCGCAGGTGGACATCTTCGAGTTCCCCGATGGCAAGCGCCTCATCGTGCTCGCCCGCGGTCGTCTGGTGAACCTTGGCTGCGCCACAGGGCACCCTTCGTTTGTGATGTCTGCATCCTTCACCAACCAGGTGCTGGCGCAGATTGAGCTGTGGGAGAAGGAGTATGACCTGGGTGTCTACATGCTGCCCAAGACCTTGGATGAGGAGGTCGCTCGACTTCACCTCGGCAAGCTTGGTGTGGAGTTGACCGAACTGACGCAAGAGCAGGCGGACTACTTGGGCATGGACAAGCAGGGTCCGTACAAGCCCGAGCACTATCGTTACTAAGTCGCAAGACTGGTTCGAACCATTCCGGTTGCAGGCGGCTCAGTGAGAGCCGCCTGCAATCGACGATGGATGAGGGGCACGTACTCAGTGAGCCCTCTTTGCCGCTATGCAGCCTGATCGTCCCGAGTTCAGTTCGCCGCGAGAGAAGGCCGGGGGCGGTGCGCTCCCAGCCCGCTCGGTCCGATCGCTATTGCCTCGCTTCTTGCTATTGCTGCCGCTGTTCTTGTCCCAATGGAACTGCGCAGATGACGCCGCGCCAGCGGTGGGCTGCGCTTGCCTGGATCGCCCCGGGGCCGACGATGACGACGACACGGGGGGAGGGATCGGTTCCTGGGACCCCTGGGATGATGTGGGGGACGACGACTCTGGCGACGACGACTCCAGCGAAGATGACTCCGACGACGACGACTCCGGCGACGATGACGCTGGGGATGATGACTCCGCCGAGGTTCCCGAAGACATCACCCTATTCTTGCCTCCTTGTGATGGGGGCGTCATCACGGCCTTCGTTGAGTCCGAGATCCAGCCGCCGGAGCCCGACTCAGAGGGCTACATGGTCCCCAGCCCAGACATCTTGCAGGCGATGGAGGCTTCGTTGGATGCGCTCATCGCTGGCGACTACGGTCAGGCGCTTGCTCAGGCTTCTTTGGTGCAATACGAACTCTGCCGCGGGGAGGGCGAGGAGCAGGGTACTGCTCTGTGGCGCCCAGATCGCCAACTGGTGCAGCCTGGTGGAGCTCCCACGCCCGCCAGTGGCCGCGCCCTCTTTGCCTGGAGAGCGTTGGGAGCCCGCCCCCTGGTGGTCGAGGTGCCTCACCCGTGGTTCGAGTCCGGGACGTTGGAACAAGGGGTCGCAATGTTTCATGAGTTGAGTGCCCGCGCCTTAGTTGTTGCAGGAACTCATCGGTGTGCCAACGACTCCGATTCGGTGTGTGATGGGACTACCGGAGCGTGTGGTGGACCAGCAGATACGACGCCGTACCGTCAGTCCGATATGGCGCATGTGGAGGCAAGTCTCTTTCAGACCATTCACGAGACCCTCGTTGACACCTACGAGAGTGATTGGTTCTTGAGCCTCCACGGTATGGGCGACACGGGCATCAGTATCTCTGACGGCACTCAGTTGGATACCGACGTGGGGACCCCAGTGGCCGACTTCGGGGCCGCGCTAATGGCCCAGTTCCCGGGAGTGGTGACGACGTGCAACGCTTGGCCCGGCTCACTCTGGCAGACACGGCTGTGCGGAACCACCAACGTGCAGGGGCGCTATGTCAACGGTGTCGGTGACGCTTGTACCGAGTCTGCCGACACCTCGTCGGGTCGCTTCATCCATCTGGAGCAGGATGCGGACGTTCGCAGTCAGGTAGAGCTGGTGGTGGATGCTCTGGACAGTGTCCTACCCTGAGGCGCCGCGTCAGGAATCGGTCGGTCGGTGGGGCTGTGGCCGGCTGGTCTCTCTGCTCCTACCCTGGATACTC
>MDTE01043574.1_pt1 | contig 19720 bp, 23 predicted proteins | sample 811231 | NCBI WGS metagenome assembly MDTE01 (sample SAMN05326651, study PRJNA326480) | marine metagenome | isolation source: seawater | place: Indian Ocean: Red Sea | collected 2010 | reverse complement strand
TTAGAAATAATTGCAGGTATAGATATCAGAGTTCAACTTCCAAAATATAATTCAGAAACTTTTTCTAATTTTTTTAAAAAAAATATTAACAAAATAAATTTTGAAAGTAAGAAAAGTGACAGAAAAGTTGTGATTTATTCAACTTGCTTTGTAAATTTTAACAAAAAAAATACAGGTGTTGCAGCTTTAAAAGTATTGAAGAAAAATGGAGTTGAGGTTCAAGAGGCTTATCCTGGATGTTGTGGAATGCCGTTTTTGGAACAAGCAGACTTAACAAAAGTAGTTGAACAAGCCAAAAAAGTTTCAAAAGATTTGTTAGAATGGATAGATAAAGGTTATAAAGTGGTCACTCTAACTGCTAGTTGTGGTTTAATGTTAAAATTTGAATGGCCACTTTTGCTACCGAATGACGAAAACATTAAGAAATTATCAGTTAATGTAATGGATATTGATGAGTATGTTGTTGATATTGCTAACAACGAGGGCATTGCCGAGGGATTAGGAGAGATTGATGGTGGTGTAACGGTTCATCATGCATGTCACGCTCGAGCACAAAATATGGGAATTAAAGCTAGAGATATGCTTAAATTAATTCCTAATATAAAAATTGATGTCGTTGAAAGATGTGCTGGCCATGGTGGTACATTTGGTGTAATGAAAGATACACATAATTTAGCAATTAAAGTTGGAAGACCAACTGCAAGACAAATTAAAACAAAAAATAATAAATATATGGCATCAGACTGTCCGTTAGCTGGCAAACATCTTAAGCAACTTGAGGAAGATACAAAAATTGCTAATGATGAGGCACTACATCCTATAGAATTGATAGCAAAAAGTTATAGATTGTAATTATGCCTAAAGATAAGAGAGAAATTTCCAAAGAAGATATTATGCCTTTAGATATTTATACAAAAAAAAGAAAAGAGATTCGAAAGAATATCGTTGAATTTAAAAAAGATAGAAGAGTTGCTTTAGGACCATATGCAACTTTTTATTTTGAGAGTTATGAGACAATGTTGGCACAAGTTCAAGAGATGCTTTACATTGAAAAAGGTGGAGATGAACAACTTAAAGATGAATTAGCTGCTTATAACCCATTAGTACCTAATGGAAAAGAATTGACATCAACTCTAATGTTTGAAATTGATAACCCTGTAACAAGAGCGACTTTTTTAGGAAAAGTAGGTGGTATTGAAGAAAAAGTTTTTATGAAAGTTGAAGGGGAAAAAATTTCAGCTTTCCCGGAAGAGGATGTTGATAGAACTTCAGCTGAAGGAAAAGCTTCCTCAGTTCAGTTTATTCATTTTCGATTTACGGATGATCAAATTAAGAAATTTAAAAGTACCTCAGAAATTGAAATAGGTATAGATCATGAGGAATATTCACATACCACTAAGTTGTCTATGAGTACAATTAAGTCATTGTCAGAAGATTTTGGTTCATAAACCCCATAATCCACTTTTATCAACCCAACCAACAATTTTTTCTGTTTCCACTCTACACCATTCTTTTTCACATTTTTGAATAATAAGTAATCTTCCTTCCCTAATTTTTGCTAGTGGCTCTGAAAATTTTGTAGAATTTTTAAAGAGTATTTTATCTTTTGTCGAAATTACTGAATTAATTTTTTTTAGTTGAGAAATATGAATCCAACCACTATTTTTTTTATGATCTATAATTCTTCTAAAATTTTCTTTTTTATCTATTTGTTTTATTGGGAGATTTTTCTTTTTATAAATAAACTTAACTGGAAATTCAAAACTAGGTCCGTATCTAACATTCACTTTACTTTTCTTTAATGATAAAAATTTTTCTTCCGCTTTTAAAAAAGTAGCTTGAGAAAAAAAAATCGTTATCAAAAAAATTGAAAAATTTATTTTTAGCATTTACACTTTTTTTGTTTATTAATTTTTACTTTTCTAAAATTAAGGCTCAACAAATCTATTATAAGAATTTCATTATTAAGATTTTTTCCTATATCTAAGATTTGTTTTAATACCTCATTTGCTTGTAGGGTTCCTATTATTCCCGCAACAGTTCCAAGCACACCCTCATATTCGCAATTTAAAATATCATCAGAAATTTCATCATTTTGAAAAAAACAGCGTAAACAAGGATTTTTGCTATTTGCAAAATTGTAAGTAAATATATGACCATCAAATTTACTAATTGCACCAACAACAAGAAATTTTTTTAATCTTAAAGAGTAATCGTTAATTAAAAATTTAGTTTTAAAATTATCACTTCCATCAACTATGTAATCATATTTTTCAATTAATCTTCCTGCGTTTTTTTCGTTAAGATTTAATTTAAAGCTTTTTATTGAAATTTTAGGATTAATCTTCTTTAATTTATTTTTTGCGCAAATAACTTTAGGTTTATTAAGATCTTTTGTGTCATAAAGACTTTGTCTATGTATGTTGGATAAATTTACATTATCATTATCTACAATACCCAAAATTCCAATACCAGCTCTAGTGAGATACTCAGCAATTGGACAACCTAGTCCTCCGACACCAATGATTAAAACTTTAGCACCTTTAATCTTTTTTTGTCCTATTGCACCTACTTCCTTAAGGATTATTTGTCTAGAATATCTCTCTATTTCTTTTTTATTCAGTTTGTTAATCATTTACCTGTAGAGCCAAAACCACTTTTTCCTCTAACACTATTGGGTAATTCTTCAGTTTCCTGAAGTTCCATTTTTTGTATTGGAGTTAAGACCATTTGAGCAATACGATCTTTATTATTTATTACAAAGTCCTCATCTCCATGATTATAGAGGACTACTTTTATCTCTCCTCTATAGTCACTATCTATTGTCCCCGGAGTATTTAAAACACTTATATTATATTTTGCGGCTAAACCTGATCTTGGTCTTATTTGAATCTCATAATTTTCTGAAAATGCTATAGAAAAACCTGTTGGTATCAAATGTGAAGTTTTAGGTTTAATTATAATCTTAGATTTTATGAAAGCCATTAGATCCATCCCTGATGCACCTTCTGTTTTATATTTTGGAATTTCTACCTCAGGAAATAATTTTTTTATTAATACTTTAACCATTAATTTAGTTGGTTTGAAATTCTCTCAACTATTTCATCAGATATTAAAGATTTTTTTTTTGAAAATAATTTTTCTCTTTTATTATTTTTATAAAAAATAGTTACCTCATTAAAATCTGAATTAAAACCAATATCTCTTTTTGACACATCATTAGCAATTAGCATGTCACAGTTTTTTTCTTTAAGTTTAATTAAAGCATAATCTTCTAAGTTATTAGTTTCAGCTGCGAAACCTATAACCAATTTTGGTCTTAATGAATTGTGATTAGAAACATAATTCAAGATATCAACATTTTTTTCAAATTTTAATGTAAATTCTTCTTTTTTTTTTATTTTAATATTTTTTTTCTCAGTAACTTTAAAATCTGAGACTGCAGCTGAAAAAACAGCTACGTCTACAGGTAAATTTTTTTGTGTCTCTTTAAACATTTCCTCAGCAGTTTCAACCTTGATTAGATTGATTTCTTCATCAATTTTAAGGTTAGTAGGCCCAGATATTAACGTAGTTTGAAAGCCATTTCTTAAAAAAGATTTTGCAATTTCATATCCTTGTTTTCCACTAGATTTATTTGTTATAAATCTTACAGGATCTATATACTCATGAGTTGGACCAGCAGTAACAAGCGCTCGATATTTTTTATTATTATTTAAATTAAATAAATAATCATTCAATATCTTTATTATATCTTCTGGCTCAGTCATTTTTCCTTCACCATATTCACCACAAGCCATTTCACCAATTTCTGGTCCAATTATTTTGTACGAATATGATTTTAAAATTTTTAAATTTTCTTTAATAGAAGGGTGTTCCCACATTCGCACATTCATAGCAGGAGCTAAAAATATAGGTTTATTTGATGCCAGAATTACAGTTGAGGCTAAATCCTCAGATGAGCCATTAGCAAGTTTTGCAATTGTATTTGCTGTTGCTGGTTGTACTAGAACTAAATCTGCCCATCTAGATAAAGATATATGGTCCATTTCATTTTCATTTTCTGCATTAAAAAGTTCATCGTAAACTTTTCCTTGTGATAATGAGGTAACTGATAACGGTGTTACAAATTCTTTTGCATTTTTAGTCAAGATTGTTTTAATTTTACAACCATTTTTTTTTAAGATTCTTATTGTTTCAAGACTTTTATAGGCCGCAATACCTCCACAGATAATCAATAAAATTTTTTTGTTTTCTAAGTTTTTCATTTTACAAATTAAAATACTAATAAGCCTATAATTACAACAATTAATATCCCAATTATTGACTGATTTCTGAATGCAGTCATTTCTGATTTTTTATCATTTAAAGCAGTGTAAGAATTTGAATTTTGAGGTATTTGTCCACTTGCTAGATATGTTAAAGCTTGATTAGCTTTATCCATAATTTCAGGAAATTCTGGCAATCGTTTAATTACTTCAGATGTACTTTGAATTGTTTCACTTATTGTGTTGAGTGGATCTTTTGTTTCTTTTAACCAGTTTTCTAAAACTGGTTTTGAGGTGGTCCAGATATTTGTATTTGGATTGAGTTTTCTTGCGACTCCCTCAACAACCACCATAGTTTTTTGTAGCATCAATAACTGTGGTTGAGTTTGCATGTTAAATTTTTCTGTTACATCAAATAATTGTTTTAAGAGTTTTCCCCCAGATATATCTTTTACTGCTTGCCCAAAAATGGGCTCACCTATTGACCTCAAGGCTTGAGCTAAATCATCAATTGGAACATTTTTAGGTACTAATCCTGCAATTAAATGGACTTCAGCAACTTTTTTATAGTCTCTTTGTATAAACCCAAATAATATTTCAGCTAAAAATCTTTTACTCATTTTATCTAGTCTTCCCATTATTCCAAAATCTATAGGAACAATTTGACCATTATTATCTACAAAAATATTACCTTGATGCATATCAGCATGAAAGAAACCATCTCTTACTGCATGTCTTAAAAAATTTTGAATAATATCTTCAGCTATTTTACTTGTATCTATATTTCGTTTCTTAAGCTCCTCTGTTTCTCTAATGGATACACCATCAATCCAATCAAGTGTCATAACGTTTTCGCTTGTGAAATTCCAATAAATTTCAGGAACGCGAAAACCTACGTCGTTTTTTGTATTTTGTGCGTATTCATTTGCAGCTGCAGCCTCAAATCTTAAATCCATTTCTAAATTAGTTATTTCTTTAAGTAAAAAAACTACTTCCACAAGTTTTAATCTTCGCGTTTTTTTAATTAATGATTCAACTAAAAAAGCAAATAGCATCATGGCATCAATTTCTTCATTAAAAATCTTTTTGATGTCTGGTCTTAAAATTTTTATTGCTACATCTTTAAGAGTACCGTTATCATCTATTTGCGCTTTATGAACTTGAGCTATTGATGCTGCAGCTACTGGTTCACTTAAATTAATAATTGAGTTGAAAGTATTTTCACCTAAGTCTTTTCTGATTATTTCTTTTGCTTGATTAATTGAGAAAGGCGGCAGCTTATCTTGTAAGTTTTCTAATTTTTTTGATAACTCTTCCCCAATTATATCTGGTCGAGTAGCTAAAAATTGTCCAAGTTTGATAAAAGTTGTTCCCATGCCCTCCAATGCACTTGATAATCTTTCACCTTCATCTTGACTAGTAAGAGCTTGTTGTGTTCGAGAAAATGAAAAAGATAAAATTTTAAATAAAATTTTTATAACTAAGGGCGGACGATGAAACTTGGAGGTAATCTTTAGTATATCAGATTTAGCTACTTTTCTTCCAAGTTTTAATAACGTGAATAGCTTTCTAATCATTAATATTTCCAACCACTATGAATTGATACGATTCCGCCAGACAAATTTCGATATGTACATTTCTTAAAGCTGTTTTTTTGCATTAAATTAATTAACTCTTCTTGATTAACAAAGTTCTTAATACTTTTGATTAAATATTCATATGGTTCTTTTTCACCTACAATAATATTTCCAATAATCGGGATTAATTTTGAATAGTTATTATAAATAAAATTTAAATTTGAATTTTCAATTTTTGAAAATTCTAAACATAAAAATCGACCACCAGGTTTTAAAACTCTATAAGCTTCAGATAATGCTTTGTTAATATCCTTGGTATTTCTCAATCCAAAACTAATTGTGTAATAATCAAATGAATTATTAGAAATAGGTAGTTTTTCTGCTGAGGCAATTACCCATTTAATATTTTTATAATTATATAACTTTTCTTTTCCCTTAGTTATCATGCCCTTATTTGGATCAACACATGTGATTGACAAATTTTTTTTGGTATTATCTAAAAATAATTTTCCAATATCACCCGTGCCACACCCCACATCAATTAGATTGTTATTCAAAGAGGGATTCATCATATCAATCAAATTTTTCTTCCATATTCTATGTATACCCATAGACATAAAATCATTCATTAGATCATATTTACTGTAAACACGATCAAATATGCCTTGAACTAAGCCTTTTTTGTTTTGAAGATATTGTTGCATAAATAATTTTATACAATCAATATAGTATCAAATGCCAGAATTACCAGAAGTAGAAATAGTAAGACAATCCTTGAATAAAAAAATTAGTAAAAAAAAGGTAAAAAAAGTTATTATTAGAAATAAGAATTTGAGAATCAAAATTCCTAATAATTTTGGAAAGTTTATTGAGAACAAAATTGTAAAAAATGTATCTAGATTTTCTAAATATTTGATCATTAATTTTCCAAATAATCAATACTGTTTGATTCATTTAGGAATGTCTGGGACTATACATTTCATCAAAAATAACGACAAAAAATATAAATCTAATTTAAGTTTTTATCATTCTCCATTTTTACCAGAAAAACATAATCACGTTGAATTAATTTTTAATAAATTTAGAATTATTTACAACGACCCAAGAAGATTTGGTTTTTTTCAAATTATCACAAGTTTTAGTGATTTAGAAAAGAAGTTTGCTCACTTAGGGCCTGAACCATTTAACAAAAAATTTGATTTAAATTATTTTTATCAATATTCAAAAGGTAAAAATAAAAAAATAAGAGACTTATTAATTGATCAAAAATTTGTTTCCGGTATTGGAAATATTTATGCTAATGAAATTTTATTCTTATGTCGAATTAAACCTTATAAAAAAATAAAATTTCTTAACAAGGAGAATTTTAATCAAATTATAATTAATTCAAAAAAAATTCTGAGTGAAGCTATCAATAAAGGTGGATCTAGTATCAAGGATTTTAAAAATACAGAGGGTGATAAAGGTGGTTTTCAAGATAATTTTAAAGTTTATCAGAGAGAGGGACTAACTTGTAAAAGATTTAGTTGTAGAGGTAAAATCATAAAAAAAAGAATTGGAAATAGATCAATTTTTTTTTGTAATTCTTGTCAAATTTAAACAATTATTTGATTGACCGACATAAATTCTCAAGCTATACCCCTGCGCATATGGCTAATACAAAATCAGCAATTAAGAGAATTAGAAGAATTTCTAAGCAGACAGCAGTAAATAAAGTAAGAAAAAGCAGATATAAAATTGCTCTTAAAAAAATGAAACTTTTAATTGAGAATAAAAAGAAGCAAGAAGCGCTAAAATTCTTGCCAAAATTGAATTCTGAACTGATGAAGATTGCAAAGACTGGTATAATTAAAAAACAGAATGCATCAAGAAACGTTTCTAGGATTACAAAGAAGATATCTTCACTTTAAGTTTAACACCTGTAGTTGATTCAACTTTAATGATACGCATTATGTATATTAATCTAAAGAGGTTTAACTACATTTAGATTTAGTAAATAAATAAATTTATTTGATTCAATTAAAAATTTTACAATAACTGATTGCAGAATTTGTCTTAAAAAAAATTTTTAATTTAAAAAAAAATTTACACAATCCTAGATTACATTTTTTTTTGAATACAAAGAATTATTTCTTGCAAACATATCAATATGGTTTTAACTGAGAGACTTCCTTAATTATGAATAATATCTTTACAAATAAAAATTTAAAAAATTCAAAGGTTGAGAAATTAGATTGGAATTTTGTTCAAGCTCAGATGAAAAATAAATTAGGCATAGAAATCTATGAGAGCTGGTTAAAAAAGATAAATTTTATAGAAGAGTTTAATAATTATATTATATTAGAAGTTCCCACTAGATTTATAAGAGATTGGATTACTTCAAGGTATTTAGATCAAATTTTACAAATCATAAAAAGCTTTAAAAAAGATATAATTCGAATCGAATTCAAAATAGATGAAAAAAATTTGATTAATAATCCAGAAATTAGAAATAATTTAAATAATTTTAACAATAAAGAAAACGTATCTTTTATCAAAGACTCTTATCTTCAATACAACAGGATAGATTCAAACAAAAGACTTGATAATTTTCTTACAGGTTCTAGTAACAGACTTGCCTATGAAGCCTCACTAAAAGTATCAGAAAATATTTCGCATTATAATCCGTTATACATATATGGTGGAGTGGGCATGGGTAAAACTCATTTGCTAAATGCAATAGGATTGGAATTAAAAAAAAATAATAAAGTTATGTTTATTTCTGCTGAGAGATTTATGTATCAATTTGTCAAATCAATTAAATCAAATGATATGGTTAGATTTAAAGATTATTTCAGAAACACAGATATTTTATTGATTGATGATATCCAGTTTATGAATGGAAAAGAGGCTATGCAAGAGGAGTTTTTTCATACATTTAATGCATTATTAGATAAAGGATCACAAATAATAGTTTCAGCAGATCGTGCACCAAATAAATTAGCTAGAATTCAAGAAAGAATAAAATCTAGATTTTCAGGTGGTTTAGTTGTTGATATCCAAAGGCCAGATTTAGAATTGAGAAAAAAAATAGTTGAACAAAAAACTGATGAACTAAATAAATTTTATTCTGATAAGGTAAAGATTTCTGAAGAAATAAAAGATTATATTAGCACAGAAATAACCGCCAGTATTAGAGAACTAATAGGATCAATTAATAGAATAATTTCATTTTCGAGAATTTATAATAAAACACCTAATCTTTCAGAGGTAAAAATCATTTTAAAAGATTTATTAAATATGTCAGAAAATAAGGTTACTATTGATCTAATTCAAACATTGGTTTGTAAGTTTTTTAAGATAAGCAAAAATGAAATGTTGTCATCTAGAAGATCAAGATACTTGGTAAGACCACGTCAAACTGCTATATACCTTACAAAAATACTAACTTCAAAGTCATTACCTGAAATAGGTCGAGAGTTTTCAAATCGTGACCATACTACAATAATTCACTCTGTAAAAACTATTGAAAAACTTAAAGAAAAAAATCCAGAAATGGTAGAAAATATAAATAAACTCAAAAATCAAATATTATATAGTAATAGAGATAATGAGATTTAACGTTAATCAACAGGATTTACAGCAAGCTTTAAATTATTGCCAAGGGATTATTGAAAAAAGAAGTACTCTGCAAATTCTCTCAAATGTTTTGCTAGATGTAAATAATACGCATCTGACAATCACAGCTACAGACCTTGATTTAATTTTTATTCATAAAATTAAGAATATTGAAATTATTGAGGAGGGAAAAACTACGACAACTTCATCAATTATGTATGATATTGTGCGAAAATTTAATTCAGGAAATAAAATAAATTTATCTTTGTCAGCAACAAATAAGTTACAGCTGGAGTCTGAAAAGTCAATTTTTAATCTTAATTGTATTAGTTCATCAGAATTTCCATTAACAGATGAAAATTTTAACGATAATGAATTTTCTTTAAATTCAAAAAGTCTTTTAAAACTTTTAAATAAATGTAAATTCTCAGTTTCTAATGATGAAACAAGACATTATTTAAGTGGAATATATTTTCATCAAACCGAGGTAGAAAATAAACATTACCTTACTGCAGTAGCAACTGATAGTCACAGAATGTCTATTTCAAAGATAAGACTAGATCAAAAAATTAATTTTGACCCTATAATTTTACCAAAAAAAACAGTTTACCAGCTTGTATCATTACTAGATAATTATGAAGGAAATGTAAAAATATCAAACCTCAAATCAAAAATAAAATTTGAACTGGATAATAGTATTTTAATTTCGAAATTGATAGATGGTAAGTTTCCAAATTATATTCAAGTCATTCCAAAAAATAATCAAAAAAAATTAGAAATAGATCTTAAGTTATTTTTAGGATCTGTTGATCGAGTTGCATCAGTATCATTAGATAAAAAAGATGGTGTAAAATTCAAAATGACCAAAGATTCTCTTAATCTTTCAGTAAACAATACAAACAGTGGTGATGGAAATGAAACTTTAAGTGTTACGTTTGAACATGATTTGGAGATAAGTTTTAATTCAAGATATTTAATCGATGTAGCCTCTCAACTAGATGGAAAAAAAATTGAAATTTTTTTTAATGATACAGGATCACCTGCTTTGATAAAAGATCCAGGTGATTATGATAGTATTTATGTTGTTATGCCTATGAAGGGCTAATTAAATTTGTCTAGTTCACTATAAATTTGATTTTGTAAATCATCTACAAACTTATCTTTTTCTATTCCGTAATCTATAAGAGGTAAAATGGAAATATTTATTTCTTTATTGGATTTTTTATAACCTGTTTTTGGCCATACATGACCTGAGTTAATAGCAACTGGCTGGCATGATACTTTTAATTCATCATAGATTCTGCCAACTCCTTTTTTAAAAGTTGTTCTTTCCTCTGGATTTACTCTTGTACCTTGTGGAAAAATTACTAATGGTCTATCAGTTTTTTCCAAAACTTTTTTTATATTATCAAAAAAACTTAAATTATCTTTAGTAATTTTATTTCTATTAATAGAAATTGAGCCAATTTTTTTCAGATACCAGCCAAATATTGGGATGTAAAGTAATTCTTTTTTCAAAACAAAAATGGGAGAATTAAAAATTGTTTGAAGATAAAAAGTTTCAAACATTGATTGATGAGAAGAAGCAATAAAGAATTTTTTATTAGTGTTAATATTTTCTATACCATGAACTTTTACTTTTACACATAAAATAATTTTTAAACAAAAACTTGCCCAGTAACCCATTAATTTGCCTCCGACTATTACAAATTTTTGTGGCAGAATTAAAGAGGGTAAAAATATTAATGATATAAAAATTATTCCTGAAAAAAAAATACAAGAAAATAATAGATTTCTAAACATTAATAAATTTTATATCAACTCAGATATTTTTTGTCTTTTATTAATAACTTGAATCTTTGATCCTTTGATTAATATTTCAATTGGTTTTGCTCTTAAGTTATAGTTTGAAGCTAACGAAGTTCCGTACGCACCTACATCACATATTACTAAAAAGTCTTTTTCATTTAATTTTTGAAACTTTTTAACTGTAGAAAATCTATCTGTGCTCTCACAAATTGGACCTACAAATTCGTAAGTTTTTTTTGATAACCTACCAGTTTTTATATATGGCATTACTTTATGTTCAGCACCATATAACGCTGGTCTCATTAAATCATTCATTGCTGCATCCAAAATTATAAAATCTTTTTTATAACCCTCTTTGATATAAATTACTTTAGTTATTAAAATTCCTGAATCGCCAACAATTGATCTGCCTGGTTCAAAAATAATTTTACAATTATTTTTTTTTAAAAACTTATCAATGCTTAAGGAGTATTTTTTTAAATTTAATTTTAAATTTCGATGGCTATAGTCTATTCCAATGCCTCCACCTAAATCAACATATTCAAATTTGTAATTAGTCTTTTTTATAGTTCTATTCACAACTGAAAGCATATTTTTATAAGGTTTATAATTAAGAATTTGACTACCTATGTGAACACTTAGGCATTTAAGATTTAAATTTTTTGAATTTTTTGCATAATTTACTAATTTAATAAATGTTTTTTCATCTACACCAAATTTATTCTCTTTTTTTCCTGTAGAAATTTGACTTAATGTTTGTGCATCTGTATTCGGATTCAGTCTAATACCGATATCAATTTTTTTTTTTTTGATTTTGCAATTTTTTCTATTGTCAAAATTTCACTTTTAGACTCTGCGTTTATCAACAATATATTTTTAAGAATTGCATATTCAATTTCACCCTCAGTTTTACCAACTCCTGAAAAAACAATTTTTTTTGGGTTGATACCTGCCTTAAGGGCCTTCATAAGTTCACCTTGTGAAACGACATCAGCTCCTAAGTCATTATTCTTCAACTCTTTTAGAATAGCTAAGTTTGCATTTGCTTTGACTGCATAACAAAATAAGGGTTTTATTTTTTTAAAGTTTTTTTTTAAATTTAAGATATTATTTTTGATAGTTTTTAGCGAATAGCAATATATTGGAGTTTTAAATTTTTTACCAAGATACCTAATATCAAAATTGTCAAAAATTAATTTATTTTTTTTATAAATCATATTATAAAAATATTCTGGTTGCTATATCTATCTAAGTTTTGAACCTTCTCATTAAAAACAGGATCTCCTTTCTTACCACAAGAAACAAGTAGAAGAATTGAGACTATAAAAATTAAAAATAATTTTCTCATAAGTTTTTTTTATATTTGAATATCATCCTTTTAATATTTTCAAAAGATGTTCCTCCGTAAGATTTTTTAGAATTTACTGAATTTTTTAAAATAAATATTTTAAGCACTTCAGTTGTTAAGTTTGGTTCAATTTTTTTTAAATCTTCTAATTTTAGCTCTCGGAGTTTCTTTTTTTTCTTTTCAGCTAAATTTACAATTTCAGCAGTTTTTTGATATGCTTCTCTAAAAGACATTGAATGATTTCTTACTAAATAATCTGCTAAATCTGTGGCAGTAATGAAGCCAGAGTCAGCCAATTCATACATCTTTTTTTTATTTGGTGAAAAATTTTTTAAAATTTCATCCAATATTTTTAAACAATTGATAAGTGTATCATTAGATTTAAAAATTAATTCTTTGTCCTCTTGTAAATCTTTAAAATAAGATAAAGGCAGCCCTTTTAATATTGTAAGCATTGAAAATAAATTCCCAAAAGCTGTTCCAGTTTTTCCTCTTAAAAATTCTAATAAATCTGGATTTTTTTTTTGTGGCATTATTGATGATCCAGTAACAACTTTATCTGAAAGATTAATTAAATTATATCCCTCTGAGTTCCAAATAATTAGCTCTTCCGCAATTCTTGAAATATGCATTGAGCATACAGATATACTAAAAAGAAAATCTAGAACAAAATCTCTATCTGAAACTGTGTCTATAGAGTTATTTGTAGGATTATTAAAACCTAATCTTTTTGCAGTATAATTTCTATCAATATTAAAAGATGTTCCTGAAAGAGCAGCTACTCCTAAAGGAGACTCATTTAAATTTTCTAAATTATTATTAAATCTTTTTTTATCTCTTCGAAACATTTCAATGTATGCCATAAAGTAGTGGGCTAAAGATATTGGTTGAGCATTTTTAAGATGGGTAAAACCTGGCATAATTGTTTCAACATTTTTTTCTGCAATTTTAAGTGTTGACTTAATAATCTTGTTTAAATTAATTACAATTTCTTTGTTTGAATTTTTAATCCAAATTTTTAAATCAGTGATTACTTGGTCATTTCTTGATCTTGCAGTGTGAATATATCCCGCATCCTCTCCAATAATCTCAAAAAGTCTTTTTTCTATATTCATATGAATATCTTCATGTTTTTTATTAAATATAAATTTTTTTTTAACTATTTCTTTTTCTATTTTCTGAAGTCCATAAATAATCTTATTCTTAATTTTAAAAGATATAATTTTTTGTTTAAACAACATATCAACATGAGCAATTGATCCGAGAATGTCCTCTTTATATAATCTTTTATCAATATCTATTGAGCTTCCCACTTTTTGAAAAATAGATGATACATCTTTAATTCTAGTGCTCCATATTGCTTGGTTGTTTTTATTTTTAGCCATGATAATTACTTATACATATTAAATATGAGATTTTTAATAATTTTTATATTTCTTATTGCAAATGCAAAGGCAGTAGAACCACCAAAAATTAAAAATTTAGTTATTAATAAAGAATATAAAGTGTATGAAGATATTTCTTTTTTGGACTCAAACAGAAAAATAACTAATTTAGCTGATTATAAGGGTAAATTGGTATTAATCAATTTCTGGGCCACTTGGTGTGCACCTTGTAAAGAAGAAATGCCATCTTTAGATGCTTTAAAGATTAATCCAAATTTAAAAGATTTAGTAATATTTCCAGTAAATATTGGTAAGGACAATTTGAGAAAATCGAGAATATTTTTCGAGGATCTTGGTATAAAAAATTTAGATATTTATTTTGATAACCCTATGACGCTTGCAAAAAAATTTAATTTAAGAGGTGTTCCAACAACTATTTTATTTAATAAAGAGAATAAAGAATTTGCTAGAGTAATTGGCTCAATTGATTTTACAGATGAAAATTTTTTGAATTGGATTAAACAGTATAATTAATCTTTGAAAAAATAGGCAAAAGCTACAAGAATTATAATTGCTAAAAATTGCAAAAGAACTCTAAGTTGCATTAATTTATTAGAATATTTTTTGCTTGCGTTTCCTCCTTTTAATAAAGTTCCAATCCCAAGAATCAATACTACTCCTACGGCAATTAAAAGAGTTATAGATAAAACTTTAACAAATATTCCTGTAAACATATTTATATTGTAAAGTGTTTTTTAAAATAAAAAACAAATTAAATTTATTATGACATTTTGTCTTGATAGCACAATTATAAAACCTGAGAAAAGTGAAGATATTAACAGTATTGTAGTATTGCTCCACGGATATGGAGGAGACGGTAAAGATATAAGCATGCTCTCTTTGAATTGGAAACGATACATGCCAAATACAATATTTATATGTCCAAATGGACATGAAGTATGCTCAATTAATCCCGGAGGCTATCAATGGTTCGATCTATCATTAGATGATCCTAAATATATATTAGAACAATGTATGAAGGCAGAAAAAAAACTTAATAAGTTTCTAGATGAAATTAAAAGAAAATATAGTCTTGATAATAATAGAATTATCTTGTCTGGTTTTAGTCAAGGTTGCATGATGTCAATTAATGTTGGCCTAACAGCATCAAAAAAATTCAATAGTATTTTAGGATTTTCTGGAAAAATTATTGACTTAAACGATTTAAAACAAAGAAAAAAAAATAATACTAGCATCTTATTAATTCATGGAGATCAAGATGATATAGTTTCACCTACTCATTTACTTGAAGCAAAGGATTTTCTTTTAAGGGAAAAAATTGATGTGGAGTCGCACCTTATTAGAAATTGTGGACACCATATCCCTATTGATGCATCTAGTATAGCTTTAAACTATATGTTAAAAAAATTAACTATTTGAGAAATATTGATATCATAATTTAATTGATATAAGATTTATTAAATGAACGAATTAATTGAACAAAATGTATCCTTAGAGAAGTGTCCAGCTCTTGTATTAAATGCTGATTACAGACCTTTAAGTTACTATCCACTTTCTTTATGGTCATGGCAAGATGCAATAAAATCAGTTTTTTTAGATAGAGTAATCATAGTTAGTAATTACGATAGAAAAATTAGAAGCCCCTCTTTCGAAATGAAACTTCCAAGTGTAATTGCACTTAAAAGTTACATAGTTCCTCAAACCAAACCAAGCTTTACACGATTTAATGTTTTTTTAAGAGATAGGTTTTCTTGCCAATATTGTGGCAGTAAAGAAGAATTAACTTTTGATCATTTGCTTCCTAGATCTAAAGGAGGAGAAACGAATTGGGATAATGTTGTGACTGCATGCTCAAATTGTAACGTTAAAAAAGGGGGAAAATTGCTGAAGGTTTCAGGAATGAAACTACATCAATATCCTTATCAACCTTCAACAGAAGACTTACATAAAAATGGTAAACATTTTCCACCTAATTATTTGCACAAAAGTTGGATGGACTATCTTTACTGGGATGTTGAATTGGAGTCTTAATTTTATTAAATTTTTTCAGAAATATTAATTGCAATCTTTGATCCAGTTTTAATAATTTTATCCATTACAAAGTAAAAGCCTTTTTTTGTTGCACCTTTTTCATAAGCAATATCTTTATGATGAAGTTCATCTTCTCTAAATTTAACAATTTTTTTTTTTAATTCTTTTTCGTTAGAGTCTAATTGATCAATTTGACTTTGATAATGTTTATCGATTACTTCCTCAACAGATGCTGTACACAACATAGCAGCTTTTTTTCCTAATAAAGTTGAGCCAAAACCTAAGCTAACACCTAATAAATCCCACAATGGAAGAAATTTTGTAGGTTTGATTTTTCTTTTTTTTATTTCCTTCTCAAAAAAATCACAATGTTCTTTTTCATGAACTTTCATTTCTTCAATTGTTTTTTTCAGATTTTCATCTTTGATGAGGGTATTTAGTGCAAGTAGCTGTCCTTCATAAATTTTTACAGCTCCTCGTTCACCGGCGTGATCCACTCTAATGAATTCCTCTATTCTATTTTTTGAGCTTTTCATAATTTACAAATATTTTTGTTAATAAAATTAATAAAACTAAACTTATTACCATATTAAATGAAGTTAATGAAAATCCAAAAATTCTAAATGTCACATCTTTGCAGCTTACAATTTTATCTTTTAGCTGATTTAATATTTCTTCTTTGGTAATAATATCAGATATATTTTTAAGTCCACAAACTGATGATTCTTCAAAAAAACCCTGTTCAATACCAAAGTGATAAAAAGATAGAATAAAAGAAAAAGAGAATGTTATGATTAATAATAAAATAATAAATTGTTCTTTTTTTTTAAACAATAATTTTGTAATTATCAAAAATATAGTTAACACATAAGGGATTCTTTGCATTAAGCATAAATTACAAGGTTGATGTCCTAAAATGTATTCTATAAAAAAAGCTGAAATTATTGATACGAAACTAATAAATAAAATGATATTTAGGTAAATTTGTATTTTATTTTTAAGCATTAATTTATAATAGTAAATAAATCATAACTCCTATTAGAACAATTAATATACCAATAACTGTAAACCATTTAGATCCATATTTATCCATAAATTCTGTAAAAAGATTACCAAATTTATAAGAAAGATAAGATACTATAAAAAAACGTAATCCTCTTGAAATAAAACTTATAAAAATAAAAGTTAAAATGTTAAAACTAATTAAACCACTTGCAATAGTAAAGACTTTGTAAGGTAGAGGTGTAAAACCAGCTAAAAAAAGAATTCCTAGCCAAGCGTAAAAACCTTGAGAATTTAATAGATTGTTTTTTAGATCAGCCATTTTATCCTCATAACCATAAAAACTCATAATTTGCATTGATATATCAAAGAAGAAAGCACCAATAAAATATCCTAATATACCTCCCAAAACAGAAAATATTGTAGTAATTAAAAATATTTTTATAAACTCTTTTTTTTTGGAGATTACCATAGGCACTATCATTACATCTGGTGGAATGGGAAAAACAGAACTTTCAATAAATGAAACTAACGCTAAATAATATTTAGAATTTTTATGTGCTGCTAGATTTAAACACTTTTTATATAGAGTATTAAACATTTTTTGGTTTTATTATAATTTTAGTTCTTATACTATTTAATAAATAATTAAACTAATAAGGGCGAATGGCGGAACTGGTAGACGCGCACGACTCAAAATCGTGTTTCGCAAGAAGTGAGAGTTCGATTCTCTCTTCGCCCACCAATTTATGGAACTAAAACAAATAAATAGTCTTGTTGAACTTTTTTTTAAGAAATATGAAGAAATAATTTTAAGTAATTCAAAAAATATTGATGATACTTTTTTAGTTTCTCTTAAAGAGAAAAACAAAGGTAATAAATTATTTTCTTACTCATGGGGAGTTGTTAATAATAAAATCACAGTTTTATCAGAATATTTAAAAAGTATAATATCTAAGGGTGATAGGTGTATTTTGTTATCAGAAAATCGACCTGAGTGGCTGATTTCTGATATTTCGATAATGAATGCTGGAGGGGTGACGGTTCCACTTTTTACAACTTATTCAGAAAATGATTACAAATATATTATTAACGATTGTAAACCGAAAGTTTGCATTATTTCAAATGATAACCAATTCAGAAAAATTAAAGATTTTATTAAAGATGAGACAATTATTATTTCTATAGATCTATTAAATCAAAATATAGTTCATTTTAATGAAATCTTTCAAAAAAATTTTTCTGATAATATTAAAGAAAGCGAGAAAGAGAAAAAATCATATAACAAAGATATAAAGAGAAATAATCTAGCTTGTATAATTTATACATCTGGAACAACAGGTAATCCTAAAGGTGTAATGTTGAGCCATGGAGGGATTTTATCAAACTGTGAGGGTGCACAAGAAATTTTGAACTCATTAGTCAAAGATGAAATACCTGTCTTTTTGACTTGGCTTCCTTTATCTCACTCTTATGAGCACACTGTTCAATACGTTCAAATATTGTTCAGAGCAAAAGTTTATTATGCCGAAAGTCTAGAAAAATTATTACCGAATATGGCTATTGCACAACCAACCATTATGACTGCTGTTCCAAGATTTTATCAAAACTTGTATAGTAAAATTTATTTAAATTTTTCAAAACAGCAGGGATTAAAAAAAAAATTAATAGATAAGACTATTTTACTTGGAACTAAAAATTTAAATCAAGAAAAACTGAATTTTAAGGAAAAGTTACTCAATTATTTATGTGAAAAATTAGTTAGGAAAAAAGTTAGAAATCAATTTGGAGGTAATTTGAAAGCTTTTGTCTCTGGAGGAGGTGCATTAGACAAAAAAATAGGTGAATTCTTAAACTCGATAGGATTACCTACTTTACAAGGTTATGGCTTAACAGAGACCTCTCCAGTTGTAAGTTGTAATATCCCAGGAAAAATTAAGATTGAAACTGTAGGTCCACCTTTCAAAACTAATGAAGTGAGGATTGCTGCTGATGGTGAAATACTTGTAAAAGGTGAAAACCTCATGCTTGGTTATTGGAATATGAAACAAGAGACAGATGAGGTAATCAAAAATGGATGGTTACACACTGGAGATATAGGTGAAATCACTCAAGAAGGAAACTTAAAAATAACTGACAGAAAGAAAGAAATTATAGTTAACCTTGGTGGAGAGAATATTTCACCAACAAAAATCGAAAATTTACTTTGTCTTAATGAAAAAATTAAGCAAAGTTTTGTTTATGGTGATAAAAAAACTTATTTAGTTGCTTTAATTGTAAGTGAAGTTGATAAAAATCGAAAAGAAATTGAAATTTATTTAGAAAATTTAAATAAAAGTCTGTCTTTAGTGGAAAGAGTAAAAAAATTTAAATTAATTAAAGAGGAATTTACAATTGAAAATGGAATGTTAACTCCTACTTTAAAACTTAAAAGAAAAAAAATTTTACAAAAATACAAAGAAGATTTAGAAAAACTTTATTAATTAATTTAAATATTTGATTATAAAGCGCATAAACACTAACTTTTTTAATAATAATAAAAAATATTTTTATATTTATTTTTTTATATTTAATTTTTTTTTATGTTTTTATTAATTAAAATAAAGAATTGACATAACTTGTTTAAAAAAATAAAAATAAGTTAATAACGAATCAAATTGATTCGTTTAACTAAAAAGGGAG
>MDTE01126190.1_pt1 | contig 19725 bp, 21 predicted proteins | sample 811231 | NCBI WGS metagenome assembly MDTE01 (sample SAMN05326651, study PRJNA326480) | marine metagenome | isolation source: seawater | place: Indian Ocean: Red Sea | collected 2010 | reverse complement strand
TTTTTGTGGGTAAATTCTTACTTTTTTTATTTCATTATTTTCATCTATTCCCTCAACATGTGATAGCTCCTCTGAATTTCTTTCTTCAATAGGAATTTTTTTATGGTCTTTGATTCTCCAATCAATTGTTGAACTTGGTAACGCCACATAAAACGGAACATTATTATCTTTTGCAGATAGGGCTTTTAAATATGTTCCAATCTTATTACATACATCCCCATTAGATAAAGTTCTATCAGTCCCTACAATACACATATCGACTTGACCTCTTTGCATTAAAATACCACCAGCATTATCAGTTATTACAGTATTTGGAATTCTTTCTTCATTGAGTTCATAAGAAGTTAAATTAGCCCCTTGATTTCTTGGTCTTGTTTCATCAACCCAAACATGCACTTTAATTCCTTTTTGATGTGCATGATAAATCGGAGAAGTAGCTGTGCCCCAATCGATCGTAGCAAGCCATCCAGCATTACAATGCGTTAAAATATTTACAGTATCTTTTTTTTTATTTGATATTTCTTCAATTATTTTGAGGCCATTTAAACCTATATTTTTACAAAAGTTAACGTCTTCTTCTACAATCGCTTTGGCTTCTTCTAAAGCTATCTTTAAAACTTCGTTGCTGTTTATGCCTGATAATTTTTTCATCATTCTATCTACTGCCCATTTTAAATTAATGGCTGTAGGCCTAGAAGCTATTAGATCTTCACTGGATTTTTTTAAGAAAGATTGATCATTCTTTTCAAGAATAGATAAAACTAATCCATAAGCAGCAGTTGCTCCTATTAAGGGGGCTCCTCTGACCTCCATTGTTTTTATTGCATTAATTGAATCTTTGACAGTTTTTAAATCCTTTATGATAAATTGATGTGGAAGTTTTGTTTGATCTATAATTTTTACAATATTATTATCAAACCAAATAGTACGATATCTTTTTTCTTCTATTTTCATTTTTTATTTAAAACCCTGCCTGCAATATTTTTTAATTTATTAATCGTCTTTTTGGTTCTTAACTTTGGATCTGTTATAATGGCTACATCTAAACAATTATTTGCAGGGTCTTTTTCTACTGAATAATCTTTAAAAGTTTTGATAATCTCTTTAACCATATTTTGTGCATTAGCGGCATTTTTCATTAGAGTTTTGATTACTATACTCACATCAACTTCCTCATGATCAGGGTGCCAGCAATCATAATCTGTTACCATTGCAACTGTGCTGTATCTAATTTCTGCTTCTCTTGCTAACTTTGCTTCAGGCATATTTGTCATTCCGATTACATCAGCATTCCAAGATCTATATAAGTTTGACTCAGCTAAAGTTGAAAATTGAGGACCCTCCATGACAATATAAGTGCCACCTTTTTGATATTCTATTTTTAGTTTTTTTAAAACTGCCTCACAACAATTAGATAAACCAGGACTTGTGGGTTTTGCCATTGAAACATGTGCGACAATCTCATCGTCAAAAAAAGTTTTTACTCTAGAGAAAGTTCTATCAATAAACTGGTCAACAATAACAAAAGTTCCGGGACTTAAATTCTCTTTTAATGAACCAACCGCTGATACAGAAATAATATCAGTTACCCCTTGTTGCTTCATGGCATCTATATTTGCTCTAAAATTTATATTTGTTGGATTAATTTTGTGTCCTCTTGAGTGTCTAGGAATAAAACAAATTTCCTCACCTTTATACTCAGCTAATAAAAGTGCATCTGAGGCTTCTCCCCAAGTAGTTTTGACTTTTTTCCATTTAGTTTTGTCAAAACCTTCCATTTTATATAGACCACTACCACCAATTATCCCGAGTTTTCTTTTTTTCATTATTTAATTATTAATCCTTTTTTGTTAAATATTGAAGCTAAATATGAATCTAAAAAAATATATTAGATCGGTCCCTGATTACCCAAAAAAAGGAATTTTATTTAGAGATATTACAACTTTAATTAAAGATCCAGAGGCACTGAAGTACACGATAGATAAAATTGCTAAAATTTCTGAAAAAATCCAATTTGATAAAATTGCAGGTATTGAGTCTAGAGGTTTCATTTTTGCTTCGGCATTGTCGTATTTAACAAAAAAATCTTTAATTTTACTTAGAAAAAAAAATAAACTACCAGCGGATAGATACTCGGTAGATTTTGAATTGGAGTATGGAGAGGCAACTATTGAAATGCATAAAGACTCCGTGTCAAAAGAAGAAAAAATCTTAATAATTGATGATTTAATTGCAACTGGAGGAACCGCCGAAGCAGCTGCTAAATTAGTTGAGTTGTCTGGCGGAAAGGTAGCTGGTTTTATCTTTATAATTAATCTTTTTGACTTACCTGGAAATAAATTATTGCAAAAAAAATCTTATTTTACAGAAAGTTTAATGGATTTTCCTGGCCATTAAGAATTTTCTTTTAAAAAATCATTTATGTAATTTTTTAAATGAATTTTTCCAAAATATTTATAAACTTTATTTGAAAGATTCATATTAGTTAATGCTGAAGCATATCTTTCACCAGGTCTTTTAGGAAGAAATTTGGTTTTAGCTTTAAACATTTTCGCAACATCTAAAAGAGAATATGATTTGTGATGTGCAATGCTATAATGCCGACATAAATTTTTTTTCCAAGCAATATAACAAACTTTGACTGTGTCAAGTATATGTGTAAATCTTCTTGTTTGTGTACCAGGTTTTACAATTGGAAGAGGTTTTCTTAATTTATAATTTTCTTCAAATATACCTATTACTGTCGCCATAGAACCTTTAGATATTTGATTGGGCCCATAAACATTATAAAAATAAATAACTTCGTATTTAAAATTAAACCATTTTTTTAAATTTTCTAATAATTCTAAATTTTTAGCTTTTGTAAATGCATATGGAGAGAGATTTCTATCATTTCCTTTGTTTCCAAGAGAAGCAGATGTTGCAGAATATATCAATTTAATTTTATTTTTTAAACAGTAGTTAAAAATTTCATTGCTACCAATTGAATTGGAGTCTAAGCACTGTTCCATTTTTTTAAAACTTTGATAAATTCTTGCAAACTCTCCAAAATGAAAAATAGAGTGAATTGTTTTTGGAGTTTTAATAATTTGAGATATATTTTTTGTATCTCCTTTTTTATAAACAACTCTCTTATTTTTAATATGATTTTTTTTAGAGCCTGATGAATAATTATCAATACTAATTATTCTATAATTGGTTTTTTTTAATAGAAAATTTATTAAATTCGTACCTACAAAGCCTGCCCCTCCCGTTACTAAGATTTTTTTTTTTGAAGACTTCATTGAAAGTTAATTACATTTATAGAAGAGAGAAATCAATCTAAACTTGGTCTGTACCAGGAGTTTTTTCCTATTATAGAATTTATGATACCACTTAATCTTTGATAATAGATTTTTCTTTGTTTTTTATTAAAAACTAATGAAAAAAATATGACCTTAAAAATTGATGAAAATAATTTAGGAAATATGATTATTAGGGCAATTAAAAAATTTTTATGCTTTTTGTGATAGTAAAAGGTTGACCACATCCAGTGCCAATTTCTTGTTAATTCGACTTCATCTTTAAAAGAGTCATCTACCGAACTAGCTCCTTTATGAAATATCTTTATTGTTGGATCAAGAAATATTTTTTCTTTAACATTTCTCACTCGTTTACATAGATCGATCTCCTCGAAATATAGAAAAAAATTTTCATCAAAAAAACCTATTTTTTTAAATTTTTCCATATTTAAAAACATTGCAAACCCCTTTAAGTTTTCCACCTCTATTTGATTTAATGTGTCTAAAGAGTAGTTTTTTCCTTGGTAAAGCAATGGACCTAAAATTGCAAAATCATTATTTTTTTTTACTGAAGATATAAAATTATCCAATGTATTTTCTTCAAGCAAAGTATCAGGATTCAGTATTAAAGAATATCTAGTTAAAACTTTACTTAAACCTAAGTTATTACTTTTGCTATAACCAAGATTTGTATCAGCAATAATACAAGAAACATTAGAATATTTTTTTTCAAGTTCTTTTTTTAAATTTTTATTTTTTGAATTTTCTACTATTATAACTTTACATTTGTTGGCTATCGAGTCTAGACAGCTAGTAATCTTTTTATCGCTATTAAATGTTGTTATTACTATTGTGATATCATCTAAGGTCATTTAATTAATAATATTTGATTTTAAAAGATATTTCTTTTATTAGTTTAATATATATTAGACGTAATAAAATATGAAAAAAATCATTATTACTGGTGGTTCTGGCTTCATTGGAAGTAATTTGGTCAAATTTTTGCTTAAAAAAAAATATTTCGTAATAAATATTGATAAATTAACTTATTCAGGAAATCCATATAATTTAAAGTATATTAAGTCTAAAAACTATGTCTTTTTTAAATTGGATATTAATAACAAAGTTAAAGTTAATAGAATAATTAAAAAATATAAGCCAGAAGCTATTTTCAATTTAGCAGCAGAAACGCACGTAGATAGATCCATTGATTCACCTAAAAATTTTATAGATAGTAATATTTTAGGCGTTTTTAACCTTTTAGAAGTAATTAGAAAAAACAATAGGTTAAACAAAAAGAAAATTAAATTAATACATGTTTCAACTGATGAAGTTTTCGGTGATATACCTAACAAAAAAAGGTCTAATGAAAAATATCCTTATTCACCTAGCTCTCCTTATTCAGCATCGAAAGCTAGTGCAGACCACTTAATAAAGTCTTATATAAGGACGTACAAAATACCTGCCATTATTTCAAACTGTTCAAATAATTATGGTCCTAATCAGTTTCCAGAAAAATTAATCCCAAAAATTATTTTTAATATTGTTAACAATAAACCTCTGCCTATTTATGGAAAAGGGAAGAATTCTAGAGAATGGATTTATGTTAATGACCACTGTGAAGCCTTATTCATGCTTTATTTAAAAGGTAGAAATGGGGAAAGTTATAATGTTGGAAGTAATAAAAACTTAAGAAATATAGATCTTGTAAAAAAAATATTATTCTTAATGAAAAAAAAGAAAATTAAAATCGGAAAAAAAGTTAAAATACAATTTGTGAAGGACAGACCTGGGCATGACTTTAGATATGCTCTTAACAGTAAAAAAATAAGGAAAAATATAAAGTGGAAACCTAGAACTAATATTAATATTGGCCTTAATTTAACAATAAATTGGTATCTTAATAATTTAAGTTTTTTTAAAAATATATCTAAAAAATTTCATATTAAAAGGATAGGCTTAAAAATATGATAAAAAAAGGAATCATTTTAGCGGGAGGAAAAGGAACTAGGATGAGTCCTTTAACGAAAGCGGTTAATAAACAATTACTTCCTATTTATGATAAACCTTTAATTTTTTACCCGATATCAATACTTATGTTGGCTGGCATTAAAGATATTCTTATAATTGTAAACAAGGGTCAATTAAAACAGTTTAAATCAATTTTACCTAACGGAAAAAACTTAGGAATTAAAATATCTTATAAAGAACAAATTCAACCAAAAGGTTTACCTGATGCATTTATTTTAGGAGAAAAATTTATAGGAAAAAGTAATGTGGCTTTGATTCTTGGAGATAATTTTTTTTACGGACAAAGTCTTACTAAAAAGCTTAAAGAGTGTATTAAACTAAAATCAGGTGCGAAAGTTTTTCTTCATCCAGTTAAAAATCCCAATCTTTATGGAGTCGCATACGTTAATAAAAATAATAAAATTAAGAGATTAATTGAAAAACCAAAAAATCATAATTCAAATTTGGCTGTCACTGGATTATATTTTTTCGATAATTCTGTTGTCAAATTTAGCAAAAAATTAAAACCATCAAAAAGAAAAGAACTTGAGATCATTGATTTGCTAAATAAATATAAATCCAAAAATAGACTTAAAGCAGAGTTTTTGGGTAGAGGTGGAACTTGGTTAGATACTGGCTCTATAAGTGATTTCTATAGCACCTCAAATTTCGTATCCACTCTAGAAAATAGGCAAGGCCTCAAAATTGCATGTCTTGAAGAAATTGCATTAAATAATAATTGGATAAAAAAAAGTAACATAATCGACTCAATCAAGTTCTATGGTAAATGTGAATATTCTAAATATTTAGGTTCTATAATTGATAAAAATAAAAAATGAAAAAAATATTAGTCACAGGAGGCAATAGTAGGTTTGCTGAAAGTTTAAAGAAAATAAAATCTAATTTTAATTTTATTTATACGAATAAAAAAGAATTAAACATACTAAAAATAAATTCTCTAAAAAAAAAGATAAAAAAAATTAAACCTTATTCTGTACTTCATCTTGCAGGGTTGTCGAGACCAATGTCGCTACATGATGGAGATATATCTCAAAGTATAAACTTAAATATTATAGGAACTTGTAACTTAGTTAAGGTATGCTCTGAACTTAATATTAAATTAATTTACTTTTCTACTAGTTATGTTTACGAAGGAACAAAAGGAAACTACAAAGAAACAGATCCTGTTAAACCATGGAACAATTATGCTTGGTCCAAGTTAGGTGGTGAGTGTGCAGTTCAAATGTACAAAAATTCTCTTATATTAAGAATTTGTATGACAGAAAAGCCATTCATTCACAAAAAAGCTTTTGCTAATGTTAAAACTAATTTTATTTTTCATGAGGACCTAGCAAAAATATTTGTAAAATTAATAAAAAAAAAAGGAATTTTTAACTTAGGTGGTCCTACTAAAAGTATTTATAATTTTGCAAAAAAAGAAAATAGGAACATAATGAAGAAATATTCTAAAGGTGAATTTCCTTTAAATCCTAGTATGAGTTTAAATAAATTAAATAAATTTTTAAGATAAATGAAAATAAAAAATACGAAATTTAAAGGTTTAAAAATTGTAAAACAAAAGAATAATATTGATATACGTGGTAGCCTAAGAGAAACACATAATGAAAAAATTCTAAATTTCAGAAAGTTTATATTTGAATATTGTACAACCTCGAAAGGTAAAGTAGTAAGAGGTTTTCACTTCCAAAAAAAATTTCAACAAGCAAAATATGTTAATGTAATTAAAGGCAAAATTTTAGACTGCGTAATTGATTTAAGAAAAAAATCAAAAACATTTGGAAAAACTTTTAAAATAATTTTATCAGATAAAAATTGCTTGGGCCTATATATTCCTGAGGGTTTTGCTCATGCTTATTATAGTTATGATAAATATAATATTATTTATTATAAGCTTTCTAATTATTACAAACCGCAATTCGAAGATGGAATTATATGGAATGACAAAAGTTTAAAAATTAAATGGCCAATTAAAAAACCAAAAGTTTCCAAAAAAGATAGCAAACTACAAACTTTTAATAATTTTTGTAAAAAAAATAAAGGTCTTTAATCAAAGCTCAGAGATATCATGAAAAAGAATAGGCATGGTCGATGTTTTGTAATATTTTTTAAACCAGTATGGCATATAACGTTCTGCTAGGAAACCATATATTCTTTTCTTTCCATAGCTATCTAGATTCTCAAAACCAAATTCTTTTTCACACCTTTTAAGCCAGGGAAAAACAGACTCGTAATATTTCTTTAAAGTTTCTTTAGATTTACAAATAAACATATTATGTGGATTAAAAGATACATTCTCTTCGACAAAATCATTAAAATCTTTCCTCTCGTCTACATCAAGAAGATTAATTGCTTTTTCAAGATTTCCTTCACCATGCCACATATCAAAGTGAAATTTTATATTCCTTTTTTTCTTATTAATAAGTAAAGAAGGAGAAGATATCATTTTAATGAAATTATGTTTAATAAATTTTGAAAAACTAAAATTATTAATAAAAATTGGTTCGCCCAAAATAACGTCATATTTTTCATAATTTACAGGAATATTTTTTAAAAGTTTTTCATTAAAAGTTTCAAAGTTTGATATCTTTTGACTAATACTTTCCTTAGTCCAAAATTTTCTATATTGACAAAATCCTATCCAACTTTCATTTAAATTATCTAGATAATTATGCCATAGCCAATAATGAAAAGTATACTCACCATAATATTGATTTTTATTGGAAATATTTTTTCCTGAACTATCACCCAACCATTGATTTGAAAATGATTTACTACCTAAACCAACAGGAATACAATTTATTTTTCTTAATTTATCTAAATGATTAGGATCAAGAGACAAACAAAACATCGAAATTTTATTCATATAATCTGGTAGCGGGGAGTGGGATCGAACCACCGACCTTTGGCTTATGAGTCCAACGCTCTAACCAACTGAGCTACCCCGCCATTAATTAGCTTTATAATAGTTCTATTTTTTCTTTCAATCAAATCTTGATTAATACTTATGTATTGTGGGGTACATTCTTAATGTAAACGGCAATTTAATTGGATTCATGAAAGAGTTTATATTATTTGATAAAAAAAAATTTCCCATTCTTGCATATGATAAAAAGTCTTTTTTATTAAACTGAGAAAACCAATATGAGGTAAATCTTTCAGCTAAAAACGCTGGTAACCTCGTATTATAGTCTTTACATAGATTTTTTTCTTTACAATAAATTAGACATTTCTCAAGCCAAGGAAATATGATTTTACAAAAATCTTCAAAGTTTTTTGTTTTAGTAATAAACATGTTTAAAGGATAAAGACTTTTTTGCTCTAAATGTTCTTTAAATTTTTCTTTTTCTTTTTCATCTAAAAAATTTAAACACTCTTCTAAAGCATCAGTTTTGTGTATTTCTTTAAAATCATCTAAAAGCGACTTGTTTTTAAAAATGATAGGCTGAACTTGTAAAACATCATTTTCTTGAAAAAGCTTATTATCTTCTCTTAACAAGCCTGAGTACAAGCTTTCAGCTGATAATTTTCTTTTATGCTGAAAGCAATTGTTGAGCCATAATTTTCTGTAATGACAGATACCAACCCAACTACTTTTGTTATTTAAATCTTTTAATCTGTTTTTCCAAATCCAATAAATTCCTGTTAACTCCCCGTAAAATTTATTTAAATGAGATATGTTTTCACCCTTTTTTTCATCTAGCCAATGGTCTGGAAATAAAGATTCACCTAAACCAAGTGGTTTTATATATTTTGGTAGTTTGTCTAAAATTTTTAAATATTGAATTGATGTGCAAAAAATTTCTAAATTGTTCATTACTTAATTTTCTTTTTTAATTCATCTAATGAAATTTCTACATCTTTTTCCAAGTTAGATACAGTTTTTTCAGTCTTCCCAAGTATGCTGCTATAATTAAGTTTGACTGATTTTGACAAATTTTTAAATATATGATCAACATTATTAAATCTAAGTTCTAAAACTTGTGTACCTGGCCTACAAAATACTAGATTTGCAAAACCTGCACCATGAGATCCTACAATATAGTTTGCATTATTAAAAATTTTTATCTGTTCTTTAAAGTGATGCTCGCTTAGTCTTACAATTGAAAAGCCTTTTTCAAATAAAAAATTTTTTAAATCTTCGTCATTTGAAATCCATCTAGAGTCCTTATATTTTGAATCACTTCGATCTATATAAATCTTTTCTGCATATCTTTTATTTCTACTCTTCTTTAAATAAACAGCTCTAAGCCATCTTATTATCCAACCAGGAATTTTTTGTATTTCTTTTTCTGGATCATTTTTAAAAACATAAGGATGTTGAGTAACTAAAATTTTCTTGGCTTCGAGGTGTCTATATTTTTGGCTTGAGAGAATTTTTTTTTGAGGAATCTTTAATAGTTCTAAACTTTCTCTTTGAAAGTTATAAGAAGTATTGGGAAACAGGAAAAAATCAATATCTTTTTTTTTTATTATTTTATTTGCAATAGCCAATCTCGGTAAAACATCGAACATCCAGTGCCAATAATTATTGTTACCTGCGCCACCTGTTAACAGAGAGAGCAATATTCCATTAATTTTTTTTTTTATTCTTGGTGTGCCTTTTGCTAAGACCGAATTATTTTTAATTGATGAATTTTTATTATTTCTTAATTGAAAAGAAGGACCATCAACTAAAGCTTTGTCTAATATAATAGAAGTATCATTTATTGTATCGGTGTAAATTCTAGAAGAGTTAATGCAATAAACTTTATATATTAATTTATTTCCAAATTTAACCCTTTTTACTTTAATTTTTTTGTTATTTGTTGATTTAATAGTCTTATGGATTTTCCCGTTTATTAAGAAAAATATATAATAAGAAATATATTTAAATAAACTTTGTATTTTTTTTTTTATCAAAAATATGTTTCCACTATTGACAGTAAAATTTATTTAGTTTTAAATAACCCAAACTGAACTAACTTATTTTAACTTAATAAGGTTGTCAATTAATGAATGTAGATATAAATCAATTAAAAAATATTTACAAAGAAAATATACTTTCTGTTCAAGAAAAGTATCTTCTACAACAAAGCAATTTTTTATCGACAGTTTATTGTCGTTATTTAAAAGATCTTGACTCAGCTAATATAGTCTTATATTTCGCAAAAAATCTTCATCTAAAGATTCTACGTAGAAGAGAAAGTGAAATAGATTATGAAATTTCTTTAGAATCTTTTTGGAATAATCATAAAAATATAGATCAAGAAAATCTTAAAATAATTAATGTATCTAATGAAACTGGTCTGCCCAAAGAAACTGCAAGACGAAAAATAATTAACCTCATACAACAAAAGGTTTTAAAAAAAAATAATAATAAAATTTCATGGGAACCAAGGGAAAAATACAAAATCTCGTTTAATAAAATTATTGAAGTTGAAATTGAATATATTGCTAAAATAGCATCTACAATTATTAAGCATTTAAATATTGAAGTATCTAATCAGCAAATTACCTCTGACATTAAAAAAAACTTTTCTTTTTTCTGGTTTCATTTTTTATCTTCACAATTAAAATGTATGAAAATTTGGCAAATTGAATTAAAAGATTTAGAATTGCTTCTAATAATTGTTGAATGCGCAATTCAAACTAATAGATATTTAACTAGAACTCATAATAAAAAAATCGATCAAGATATTAGTGCTATGTCAATCTCAACAGTTACCGGGATCCCTAGAGCTACCTGTATAAGAAAACTTGAAAAACTTGTAAGTATGAGACTTGTAAAGAAAAATGAAAAAACAAAAAGATATTCTTTAAATTTAAAAAATCTTGAATTTAATAAAAATTCAATTACAAAAACAGTTAATGAGGTTTGTTCATTTTATGATATTCTGATTAAGACTTTAATCAGGAGTAAAAAATAATCTTTTAATTCTAGAGTGTTAGTATTATTCCAAATACAGCTACTGCGGACACAGCTACTGCTGAAAGAATAATGTTGTGCTTTCTCTCATTCTTTTTTTCAACATTAAGTCTTTCTATTAAATCATTTAGATTAACTTTTTTTGATTGGTTTTCTCGGTTTCCTTCGTAAAAACTCATACAATCCATTACAACACGGATCTCACACAAAAAAAACTCTTCTAAAGACCAAATTGGGCTGTAAAATACTTATTTCTTTAAGCCAAAGTGTTCATTTTGAGTTATGTTTCTACAGTACTTGTTCTGCGGGTGTATATTTAAGTCTTAAGGCTTCAGCAACTCCTTTATAAGTAATCTTCCCTTTAAAAATATTTAGGCCTGCTAAATAATTTTTATTTTCTTTTAAAGCTTTTTCATATCCTTGATCCGCTAGTTTAATTAACATCGGAAGAGTTGCCTTGTTTAATGCCATTGTAGATGTTCTAGGAACACCTCCAGGCATGTTTGCTACACAGTAATGAACAACATTGTCTATTACATATGTTGGTTTTGCGTGAGTAGTTGGTTTGCTTGTTTCTACGCAACCTCCTTGATCTATAGCTACATCAACGATGACTGAACCTCTTTTCATAGATTTTATCATTTCTTTAGTTACTAACTTAGGAGCTTCTGCTCCTGGAACTAAAACACCTCCAATTAATAGATCGCATTCTGAGATAAGTTTTTTTAGATTGTTTTTATCACTCTCTACTGGTGTAATTTTGTCACCAAATTTTTTTGATAATTCTTTTAATCTTAAGTGAGATTTATCAACAACATAAACTTTTCCTCTCATGCCTGTGGCAATTATAGCTGCGTTTTCCCCAACTACTCCTCCTCCTAATATTACCACATTAGCTGGTTCTACGCCTGGCGCCCCTCCTAATAACAAACCTCTTCCCTTTTGATTTTTTTCTAATGAATGAGCTCCAGCTTGTATTGACATTCTACCTGCAACTGCACTCATTGGTGCTAATAAAGGTAAACGTCCGTCGTCGTCTGTTACAGTCTCATAAGCAATACAAACTGATTTAGATTTAATTAAACTTTCAGTTAATTTTTTTTCTGCAGCCAAATGTAAATAAGTATAAATTATTTGATTTTCTCTTATCATGGCCACCTCACTGAGTTGAGGCTCTTTAACTTTAACTATTATTTCAGCATCACAAAAAATATCTTTAGGTTTAGAGTATATTTCAGCTCCTGCATTTTTATAATCTTCGTCCGTGAATCCAGCCTCGAATCCACCGTTTTTCTCAATTATTATTCTGTGGCCTTTTTTTTTTAAAATTTTGACACTGTCTGGCGTTAAACCTATACGATGCTCTTGTGGCTTAATTTCTTTAGGAACCCCTATGATCATTTACTGTTTTGAATAATTTGAAATACCCGTTCTTAATTTTTCAATAATTTCATCAATATGTTTTTTTTCACAAATAAATTGTGGAGCAATAATTAAATTGTCACCAGTATTCTTAAAATTTACACCAGCGTCGTAACAATGTGAAAAGGTTTGAAAACCAGCCTTTCCTGGTTTGTCTTTCATTTTCATTTCAATCCCTCCCATCATTCCATAGCCTCTGATGCTTACAATTTCTTTAATGTCTTTCAATGAATGGATTCCTTCCTGGAAATATGGTGACATTTCTTTTGCTCTTTTAAATATATCTTCTTTGTCAAAAATATCTTGTACAGCCAATGCAGCAGCAACAGCTACTGGAATAGCTGAATAAGTATATCCGTGAAAAAGCTCTGGTGTTCCTTCGGGGGCTGAAGAACCATCTAAAACAGAGTCATAAATCTCTTCTTTGACAGCTACTACTCCCATTGGAACAACTCCATTAGTCGTAGCTTTAGCCATAGTCATAATATCTGGGGTGACACCAAATTCTTGAGCTGCAAATGCTGATCCTGTTCTTCCCCAGCCAGTTATAACTTCATCAAAAATTAAAAGTATTCCATGTTTATTACAAATTTCTCTAAGTCTTTTAAGATAACCTTTTGGTGGAATTAGTGTGCCTGTAGAACCTGCGATAGGTTCCACAATACAAGCTGCGATGTTCTCCCCTCCAAAATTCATAGCTATTCTTTCTAAATCTTCTGCAAGTTCCACTCCCGTCTCGGGCTGTCCTTTTACAAACTTGTGTTCTGGTAAAAAAGTATGTCTCATGTGTTGAACTCCAGGCATTAAAATACTAGCAAAAGTCTTAACATTGTTTATCATGCCCCCAACGGTTGTAGCTCCAATATTCATACCGTGGTATCCCCTCTCACGACCCACAAATCTAAATCTTTTAGAATCTCCTTTTGCTCTGTGATAGGCAACAGCAATTTTAATAGCCGTTTCAACAGCTGTTGACCCACATATTGTAAAAAAAATTCTATTTATTCCTTCAGGAGTTTTTTTAGCAATTTTTGTTGCTAGCTCAAATGAACCACCATAACCTTGGTTAAACGGCTGGCAATAATCTAGTTTATCTAATTGCTTTGACACTGCTTCAGTAATTTCTTTTCTTCCGTGACCCAAAGGATTACAAAATAATCCAGAGCTGGCATCAATCATTTTTTTACCTTGATGATTTGTAAGATAAACCCCTTTTGCGTCTGTTATCAGTCTAGGATTTTTTTTGAAAGTTTTATTATCAGTAAACGGCATCCAATGCTCGTTAAGCGAATTAGGTACGTTAGTTCTATTAGATGTGCTCATAATTTGTTATAAAAATATTCATAGACTATTGTTAAATTTAAACAAGAAATATCGTATACAACTATAAGTAGAAAACCAATACGGGTCAAGTTTTAAAAAATTAGCTAATGTCAATTAAAAATCTTCCTTTGATGAAGTCGTTTATATTGTTTACTTATATGAAAAATTCATTTTAACTCTCATTAATTAACAAACAATATAAGGAAAAATAATATGAAAAAAATAATAAGTTCTTTAATTGGTATTTTGGTAGCGTTTTCTCTTACTACTTCAGTAGCAAATTCTGCTGCTAAAGAAGTTAGAGTAGCATACTTTTTAGAATGGCCATCTCCTAATCTTGAGGACATGAACAAAAAGGCTTACGATAAAGCTCTTGGTGTTCCGGTAAAGTGGACGAATTTTACTAATGGTGTAGCAATGACTGACGCTATGTTAGCTGGAGATATCGATATCTCTTACTCACAAGGATTAATGCCTTACATTAATGCTGTTAAAGCTAAAGCACCTATTAGTTTAGTAGATGTTGCTATGGAATACGGAATGGGAGGAACAACATGTGTTACTTCTAATAAGTCTGGTATTACTAAAGCTAATGCATCTGAACTTGAAGGTAAAAAAGTTGCAGTTCCTTTAGGGACTATGGCTGAATATGTTTTTACTGAAAGTATGAAAATAGTTGGTGCTGACAGAAAGAAAATGGAAATTATTGCAATGGACCCTGAGGAAGGAGCTGCTGCACTAGTTAGTGGTGATGTAGTAATGGCATGTTTGTTTGGAGGTAATTCTATCAAATCTGCTACATCTGTTGGAAAAAGACTTTTGACAGTAGATGAAGCACGTGCTGGCGGTATTATGGGTATAGATATCGTTTCTGTTACAAATAAATTTATGAAAGAAAATCCAGGAATGGTAAAATCTTTTGTAGAATTATCACATGAGGCTAACGAGAGATATAGAAATGGAAAAAGTGATTTAAATGCTATGGCTAAAGAGTCAGAAATGAAAGTTGCTGACATGAAAGATACTCTAAGTGGCTTTAAATTCCTTACTCCAAAAGAAACTAAAAAATCTATGAAGAGGGGAAATCTTTCAAAATTTTTGAAGGGATTTGATACTCCAAGAGGTACAGTAACTACTAAGTTTTTACCGTAGTTTTTATAGAGAAAAATTAATAGGCGCCAATTATTTAATTGGTGCCTATTTTTTTATAGAATTATCTAATATAATTATTTTATGAGTAATCTTGTTTCTCAAAATTTAAATATGATTTTCAAAACTCCTAAGGGAGAAACTGTTCACGCTCTAAAAGATTTAAATTTTACGATTAAAAAAGGAGAATTGCTTACAGTTCTTGGTCCATCAGGATGTGGTAAAACTACATTATTAAATATAGCGGCAGGTTTTATTCGACCAACCTCAGGAAAAATTACTCTTGGTGAAAAGGAAATTAATGGTCCCGGAGTTGATAGAGGAATGGTATTTCAACAAGGAGCTTTGTTTGAATGGTTAACAGTCGCAGAGAACGTAAATTTTGGATTAAGAATGAAGGATAAAAATCCAATTGAAACTCAGAAAAAAGTAGATGAGTGGTTAGACATAGTTGGATTGCAGGGTTTTGGAAATACTCCTACTTATCAATTATCTGGTGGCATGCAACAGAGAGTGGCTTTAGCAAGATGTTTAATAAACGATCCAGATTTAATTTTAATGGATGAACCTCTGGGTGCACTTGATGCACTGACTAGGGAAAAGATGCAATCTTTAGTTCTAAAAATTTGGAAAGAAACTGGAAAAACAATAATACTAATAACTCACTCAGTCGAAGAAGCCTTGTTGCTGGGAGAAAAAGTTTATGTGATGGCGCCTAGACCAGGAAGAATTCACAAAGAGTATAAATTACCTTTTGCATCGATGGGATTAAAAGAGGACTTAAGAGAAATTAAAAACAATAAAGAGTTTGTGTCTAAAAGGGAAGAAATACTTTCAATGATTTGGAATATGGAAGAAGAAATTATGGGAAAAGAAAATTAGATGATTACAGCATTTCTGACATTTTTATTCTTCTTTGCTATCGTAGGAGCAATTTTATATGGAAGAAAATTAATCAAAACAGAAAAAGTAGATGCTGTTTTTGGAAATCCCGAAAGAGCAAAAGGTGGTGTTCATTGGGTGATAGTTGGTAGTAGTTTCTTGCTTTTAGTTTGGCTTTATTATTCATGGGATATAGCAAAATCTTTCTTTCCAAAATCTGCCAACGAACTCTGTCAAGTTGGAAAGGTTAATGAGTCTTTACTTTCTCTAAAATACCTTTTTCCAATTCATGAGCGTCAACTAAAGAGTACATCAATTATCGAAACTGAAACAGAGAATTTAAAAAAAAATAATTTTAGAAATAGAAAAATCTGAAAAGGTTAGCAGCGCAGATAAAGATAAGTTAATTAATTTTGTCACAGAAACAAAAAATACAATTCCTTTACTTACTAATGAAAAGCTTTTGAGTAGTGACACGAAAGATCAAATTAGAATAATAACAGAGAAAATCAACGACTTAGCAGATAATTTTTCAAGAGTCGATTATCCAAATGAAAGTTCTGAAGACGAAATTAAAAGAATAGAGGCATCAAAAAAAGAAGGTACTTGGAGTGCATCAAGTACTTCAATAGAAAACACTGTAGAAATCCCATCAATACCAAAAACAAAAAGAGGTTTAAAATTCCAAGCCGCAGCGGTAGAACTAAATTTAATCAGCGATGAATTCTTTGAACTTAGAAATCATAATGACCAATATTCTTCTGCGATAGAAAATCTTAAAAAAGAAATTAAAGATTTCAGATCCAAATTAAGTTCTTCTGAAGAAATCTCTTCCTCATTTGGAAAAGATATTCTTAAAATTGCAAGAAGGATTGAATATGCAAGTATATTTCCACCAAATACATTAAAAGATATGCAGGCATCTATAGTAAATTTTGACAAAGTTCAAAAAAAAGAACAAGGAGGCCTAAGATGGATCGATATTCTTTTATTTCCTTCTGGAACAATTATCTCAAGCGGGCCTAGTTGTTCTGAGCAAGGTTCTGGCAGATGGCTGCCTAAACCTTCTGACACAGTAAACAAATTTGCTTTGATGTTAAATCCAAATGTTGGTTTTAAACAAATTCCTTTAATTTGGTATGAAATGATGGACGTAAGTAAAATAGTTGGTTTTTTTCTGCCTGATTGGATTGCTGATGTTTTGCCCGGAAAATACCCAGTTCATAATGAAAAAGGTGAAATCAAACCAAACTTTAAAAGTAAAGTTTTAAGCTTTGTAACGGGAGATTTTGAATTATTTAAAATACCCATTCCAACTGGACATATTTGGGACTCTTTTTTAAGAGTTTTTCTTGGTTTAGTTACTGGAATAATAATTGGTGTTCCTTTAGGATTGTTTATGGGTCTTAATAGATTTGCAAAAGGTTTTTTTGATCCATTAATTGAATTGTATAGACCTGTTCCACCCTTGGCGTGGGCTCCATTAGTAATTTCAGTTTTAGGTATTGATAATCTCGGCAAAGTATTTTTACTGTTTATGGTCTCTTTATCAATTATGATTATATCAGCACGAGCTGGTGCATCTGGAACTCAACTATCTAAGATACATGCTGCCCACTCTCTTGGTGCATCAAAGTGGCAGATATTGAGACACGTGATATTTCCTAATTCTCTTCCAGAAATACTTACTGGAATTAGAGTAGCAACTGGTATGTGTTGGGGAACTTTAGTAGCTGCAGAATTTTTAGCAGGTACTACTGGGGTAGGTTTTGTCGAAAATGTCGCAAAAAAATATTTTCAATATGAAGTAATTTGGATAACTATTTTTATAATGGGTATGCTTGGATTAATATTTGATATCACTATACGAAAAATTATAGATAAAACTATTCCATGGAGAGGAAAAGGTTAAATCAATACATGAATAGGATATTCATTATAATTATCATTTTATTACTTCCAAATTCACTTTTATCTGACGAAAAAGTGAAGGATAAAAAAATTGCTAAATATGTAATGGAAAATATTCAAAAAGATTACTTAGAGTGTTATAGCTTTTATAAAGTAGCTGCAGAAAGCTTCAGGAAAGCCGGAAAAGAACAAAGCTTAATAACAGGTTTAGAAAATAGCGCAGATGTTTCTTTAAAATATAATTATGATTTAGGAGAAATTATGGGGTTTAATCCGGAGGTAATGGCTGAAATGACAAAGACTAAGGTAAATAAATTTGTAGAATTAGCAAATAAAGACTTTTCCTCTTTGGCCAAAAAATACGGGCTAATGTGTAAAAGACTAGTAGAAAACCCAGAACAAAGAACAAATTATTGGGAAAAAAAAGGTTCTAAAATAATTAAGTGAAAAAAAAAGAATTATTTTTTAAAATTAAAAAAATATTCCAACGACATAACTTATCAAATTCACATTCCGACATATGTGCTGAATATTTAGTTAAAGCAGAACTTATCGAGGCCAAATCTCATGGTTTAGCTAGATTAAAGATGTATTGCGATAGAATTAAAAAAGGCCTTATTAATCCTAAGCCAAAAATAATAATTAAAAGAGTAAGCAATTCTATTTCACATATTAATGCTAATAATAGTATTGGTTTTGTTGCTGCAGACTTAGGTATCAAATTAGCGATAAAAAATGCAAAAAAAACTGGAATAGGATTAGTTGCAATTAAAAAAAGTGGTCATTATGGACTGTCAAGTTTTTATGCAGAGCAAGCAGTTAAAAAAAATTTACTAGTATTTTGTTTTACAAATGCGCCTCCTGCATTAGCTCCTCATGGTGCAAAAAAATCTTTATTTGGAACTAATCCTGTTTGCTTTGGTGCTCCAACAGGGAAAGTGCCTTTTGTGTTTGATGCGTCAGCTTCAATAATTAATCGAGGTAAAATAAGAAGAGCTGATAAACTTGGCTTAAAAATTCCCTTTGGCGTAGCTCTAAATAAGAAGGGAAAAATTACAACTAATGCAAAGCAAGCCTTGCTGGGTACACAGTTGCCCATAGCGGGACATAAAGGTTCAGGTTTAGCATGGATGGTCGATATTTTAAGTGGTGTTTTGACGGGAAGTAGTCATGGTGGAAAAACAAAAGATCCTTTTGATGATTTTTCAGGTCCTCAAAATGTAGGACATTTATTTATCACAATTAATCCAAAAGTTTTTTCTGGAAATAATTTTTTAAAAGAGATGAAAAAAAATATTAATTTAGTAAAAAATCTTCCAAAAGCTAAAGGATTTAGCTCTATAATGTATCCGGGAGAAAGAAAAAATAAGACATATAAAAAAAATATAAATAAAGATATATTTATACCATCTAAAATACTTAAAGAAATGAATGAACTCGATGTTGTCAAATAAAAATATAATTTGTCCTGAAAATCTTTTAAAAATTGCTAAAGATAAAGGTCCAGTCAAAGCCGTAATAGTGAATGCTGTTAAAAAAGTTGCAATAGAGTCTGCAAAACAAGCCGTTGATGCAAATTTGATAACACCTTTATTTGTTGGTGATAAATCGATTATTGAAAAAATTTCCAAAGAAATTAATTGGGATATTTCTAAATACGAATTAATTCATGAGCCAGATGAAAACAGCACTGCTCCAATCGCAGCAAAACTTGCAAGTGAAAGTAAGGTAAAAATAATTGTTAAAGGACATATTCATACAGATGTACTTATGAAAGCAGTTTTAAAAAGAGATTTGAATTTAATAGGAAAAAAAAGGCTT
>MDTE01181718.1_pt1 | contig 19726 bp, 24 predicted proteins | sample 811231 | NCBI WGS metagenome assembly MDTE01 (sample SAMN05326651, study PRJNA326480) | marine metagenome | isolation source: seawater | place: Indian Ocean: Red Sea | collected 2010 | reverse complement strand
GTAGGAACTACTTTCCCAACATATTCTTTATAAGCCTCAGGATTTTTAACATCTATGTTGGCAATTACATATCCGCTCATCTACTTAATATAATGTTTGAATTACTTTTTTTACTCTCTCAGCTCCATTAGGAATTAAAGCTTCGACAAAAGAATGGCACTTTTCGGTTTTGGCTTCATTATATTTTGAACCGTAATGTTTATCTACTGCTTTATTTACTTTTTCATCCCATTCTTTTTCTGGAATTCCCATTTCAAGAGCATAAGCTTTTAAAACCTTTACAGTTGAAATAGATTTTTCTTTCATGCCATATTCAAATTTTTCTCCTGATGGCAGAAAATAATTGGCCATGTATATACCAACACAATCCAACGCTTTTGACTCATCTTTACCACTCATTCCTGCATGAGCGGTTGTGAAAATAAAAAAAGATAAAATTAAGACTATTTTTTTCATAGTTTAATCATAGTAAATTTTAAAAAAATTAACTATGTTTAAATATTGAATCAGGTATGCAAATTGTCTACAACTTGTAGATGATTTATTTCCAATTGGGCTTTGTTTTATTAAGAAAACTTTCTATTCCAATTTTTTTATTATCACTATCTAGTAATTTATAAAATTCGTTTCTTTCTTTTTTTAAAGTTTTTTTTAAATTTTCTTCAGAATTGACTAAATTCTTAATTACTTGAAGTGACTTCTTTGGCTTCGATGAAATTTTATTTAGAAAATTGTTTATAAAATCTTTAAAATTTTCTTTGGGTACAATTTGTGAAACTATTCCATACTTCATAGCCGTTTCTGCATTAATGATTTCTCCTGACATAGCCAGATATTTTACGTTCTGATTTGAAGTAAATTTTTTCGTTTTTTGTGTACCACCAATACCAGGAATCAATCCTAAATTAATTTCAGGTAATCCAAATTTTGCATCTGAACTTGCAATAATTACATCACTAGAGAGGGCCAGCTCAAAACCACCGCCTAAAGCATATCCCTCAACAAATGAAATTATTGGTATATTAATTTTTTGTAAATCATCTACTTTAGAAAAAAGTTTTTGTTGTTTTGCTTTTTTTGAGTCAAGTTTCTCAAGTTCCTTAATGTCTGCGCCCGGGGAAAAAAACTTTGATCCTCCAACAAAACCAATACATTTTATTTCTTTAATTTTATTTAAATATTGGGTTGCATTACCGATTTCATTTAGGGTTTTTTGATCTAAACTATTATTTTTATTGTTAGCAATTTCTATAATTGCGTAATTTTCTCGCTTTTCTACCTTAATATTTTTATAGTTCATTAAATAATAGAATATAAAGTTCATTATGACAGAGCAACTAATTATATTGGTAGAAATCATCCTAATAGACTTAGTCTTAGCAGGTGATAATGCAATTATTATAGGAATGGTTGCTTCCCAATTCGAAGATCAAAACAGGAAAAAAATAATTATTTGGGGAATAGGGGGAGCAGTTGTTTTAAGAGTTCTTTTCACTTTCATAGCTGTTTATTTATTGCAAATAACGGGGCTTAGATTAATAGGGGGAATTTTATTATTATACATATGTTACAAATTATATAGAGATGTTATCAAAGGAGAAATTGAGGAGAAAAATATTCAAGTTGATAAAAGTAATTTTAAAAAAGCAATAATAACCGTCATTTTGGCAGATGTTACAATGAGCTTAGATAATGTCTTAGGTGTAGCTGGAGCGGCTAAAGATCATTACTTACTCTTAGCCTTTGGTCTTGGCTTATCAATATTACTTATGGCTTTTGCTGCCAATTATACTGCAAGATTAATTAAGAAATATTCATGGATAAGTTGGGTTGGATTGTTTGCTATATTTATTATTGCCATTGAACTTATTTATACCGATCTTAAAGTTATATTATGATAAAATATTTTTTATTATTCTTCTTTATTTGTAGCAATGTTAACTCTGTTGAATTTCTAGGAAGTTTTACACAAGGATCATTCATACTTGGAAAAACAGAACCTAAAGCTAAAGTTTTAATTGATAACAAAAAGGTAAGAGTCTCTAAAGATGGTTATTTTGCATTTGGTTTAGGTAGAGATAGGAAAAATAATATTTTGATAACTGTTAAAAAAAATAATAAGAAAGAATTAATAGAAAAAAAAGTCCTTAAAAGAAAATACAATATTCAAAGGATAGATGGTCTACCACCAAAGCATGTTACTCCCCCACCTGAAGTTTTAGATAGAATTAGAGAGGATAACAAAAAAATCGGTAAAGCCAGATCAATAAACAGCCCTTTAGATTTTTTTAATAAGAAATTTATTTTTCCAATTGATAAATATATAATCACTGGAGTTTACGGTAGCCAAAGAATATTGAATGGTAAACCTAGACGCCCGCACTACGGTATAGATTTTCATGCGCCTGGTGGAACTCCGGTTAAGGCTATGATGGATGGTAAAGTTACTCTTGTGGAGAAAGATATGTATTTCACTGGTGGAACAATTATTTTTGATCACGGTCACGGAATAAGTACACTTTACATGCACATGAAAGACATTGATGTGAAATTAGGAGATAATGTTAAAAAAGGACAAATTGTTGGAACATTAGGTCAAAGCGGAAGAGCTACTGGCCCTCATTTAGATATACGTCTTAATTGGTTTGATGTAAAATTGGATCCAATGACTATATTGAAGTGATATGGAATATTTACAAATTATTGAATTAGATTTAGTAGAATTTATTTTTCTTGCAAGTGTAATTTTACTTGCATCATTTGTAAGAGGTTTCAGTGGTTTTGGTTTTTCTGCATCTAGTGTATCCTTGTTGTCATTCATAATTCCACCAAAAGAAATTGTTCCCATTATTTTGCTGCTTGAAATAGTGGCTAGTTTTTTTATGATTCCCAGTATTTGGAACAAAATTAATTGGAAATTTGTTACATATTTAATGGTTGGAGTGGTTTTTGGCACTCCTTTAGGTGTTAGTTTATTAGCTAACTTAGAACCTAAAATCATGCATTTAGTTATTTCATTAACAGTTTTAATTTTCGCTTATTTACTTTTGAAGGGATATAAAAATGAGAAACTAAATCACAATGTATCAAAATTTTTTGTTGGAGGAGTTGCAGGAACAGTCAATGGATTTGGTACTTTAGCTGGTCTACCAATAGCTTTATATCTATTAATTATTGCTGCCGAACCTGCTGTTATAAGAGCATCACTAGCTGCGTTATTTTTTTTTACTGATGGTTATGCGCTTTTTTTGGGATACTTTAATGAAATAATAAACCTTAAGGTAATTTACAGATCATTGCCGCTATTTTTTGTAATACCAATTGGTATTTTTCTTGGAACAAAGTTTTTTAAAGAAAGTTCTAAAGCTAATTATAAAAAATATATTTTGTATTTTTTAATTGTTATTTCAATTTTAGGGCTTGGTAAAAGTATAATAGATTAAAGACATCATTTATTTATAAATTTTAATAAATCTGTATAAATAATATCTGCTATAACTTTAGACCCTTTTGGTGTTGTGTGTATACCATCCCACCAATAATCTTTTTCTCCTAATAGTTTTTTTGAAACGTCTATACATTTTAAGTTTTGCTTTTTACAAAATCTTATCAGTGAGGTGTTCAATGCAACTAGGACTTCGTTATTGTATCCTTTGGCATCTAACTGATTAATAAAGATAGGAACACCGCCGCTGGTTTTTGTAAATTCAGATAATCTTTTTACTCTATTAAGATAGCTTTTAATTAATTCATTATTTTCGCTTAAGATTTTTTCAATGTCTTTATTCCTTGTAAAATCTTTATATGATAGAAAAGTTACATCATCATTTTTTTTTATTGAATTATCAAAATCATATTCAATTTTTTTTTCTTTACTATAGTATTTATGTTTAATTTTTCTAATATAGTCGTAAAAAATACTTCTTGATTTAATATTGTCTAAAAAAATGTTATCACCCAAAACCATTCCATCTTTAAAATCCTCATTATCAGAAACTAAAAATTGATCGTTGATACCGATATAATAAATATAATATTTTGGTTTAAAGTTTGGAATTTTTGGAAACCAATGTAATAAATTATACAAATGGCCTCTTGTCGTTTGACCTTCAATTCCAGCATTAACAATATTTAAATCAATGCCATTACTTTTTAATTTATCGTTTAAAAAAGACGTAATAGTAAATTCCTCGGGCTTATATCTCTCATCTGTAGTACTACCGCCAATCATTACTGCATTGATTAAATTTAAGTCTTTTTTTTTACCTCTTAAGCCATGATAATCTCTCTCATAGATAAAATTATACTTATTATTTTGGTATTTAATTTCATAATTGGTTTTTCTTAGTCTATGCTCTCGCATATATGGTCCATAATTATCTTTATCGAACCAGTACCCAAAAAAAATTTCTATGACTATTACTGATGAAAAAAAAATAAATGTATTTATAAATATAATCTTAAAAGCTTTAATCATTGAATTAGTCTAACTCAAATTCTGACTGATAATTTTTGATTATACTTTTGTCTTGGTCTTCTTTTAAAAGTAAAATATTTTCACAAACAAGAACATCTAAATTTGTTCCCATAAAACATTTAAATGCATCTTTTATTGAGCATACAATTGGCTCTCCTCTTATATTAAATGAAGTATTGACTAGAATAGGACAACCACTCAACTCAAAAAATTTATTTATCAAATTGTAATATTTTTCATTAGTTTCCTTATGAACTGTCTGTATCCTGGCAGTGTAATCGACGTGAGTTATTGCTGGTACTGTTGATTTCTTAATATTTAATTTTTCTATACCAAATAAATTCTCCTGTTCTAACGTCATGGGAATTCTTAGATTTTTTTTTATTTTTGATACCAGTAACATATATGGACTCTCTTTGTTTAACTCAAACCATTTTCCAACTTGATCGCTTAAAACCGATGGTGCGAAAGGCCGAAAACTTTCTCTAAATTTGATCTTTAAATTTAGCTCTTTTTGCATTTTTTCTGACTTAGGGTCTGCTAAAATAGATCTGCTTCCAAGAGCTCTTGGGCCAAATTCCATTCTACCCTGAAACCAGCCAACGGTTTTTTGATCTGCTAATTTTTCTGCGACCGTACTGATTAATTTACCATCATCTAATTTTTTATATTTTGCTTTTAATTCGATCAATTCTTTTTCTATAGTTTCGTTTTCGTATTTAGGGCCAAGATAGGCTCCTTTCATACTGTCATTTTTTATAACTTCTCTTTTATTACCTTGATCATGATGCCAATAACCTAAAGCAGCACCCAAGGACCCGCCTGCGTCACCTGCGGCCGGCTGTATCCAAATGTTTTCAAAAAAGTTTTTTTGTAGAATTTTACCGTTGGCAACGCAATTAAGAGCAACACCACCTGCCAAACATAAATTTTTTACCTTATATTCATCCGAAATACTTTTTGTAAGTTTTAAAACAATATCCTCGGTCACTGCTTGAATAGAGGCAGCTATATCCATATGAAATTGAGTTAAAAGATCTTTATCAGGTTTTCTTTCAGGTTGACCAAAAAGTCGAGCAAATTTTTTATTAGTCATTGTTAAACCAGTCGCATAATTAAAGTAATCCATATTTAATCTAAATGATCCATCCTTTTTAATATCGATTAAATGTTTAGTAATCTTTTCTTTGTAAATTGGTTTGCCGTAAGGGGCTAAACCCATAACTTTATATTCACCACTATTAACTTTAAAACCTGTATAGTAAGTAAAGGCTGAATAAAGCAGACCTAATGAGTGAGGAAAGTGTATTTCTTTTAACATTTCTATTTTATTATTTTTACCCAACGCTAGAGTTGTAGTTGCCCATTCACCAACTCCGTCCAAAGTTAGAATAATCGCCTCATCGAAAGGAGACGGAAAGAAAGCAGATGCTGCGTGACTAAAATGATGCTCAGAAAACTTGATCTTTTCGATATCTTTAAAATTTTTATCGATTTTATTTAATAAATCGAATAAATATTTTTTTTGAAATAATTTTTCCCTTAACCAGATTGGCATTGCTAAAGAAAAGGATTTTAACCCTTTAGGAGCAAAAGCCATGTAGGTTTCTAATAGTCTCTCAAATTTTAAAAAGGGTTTTTCAAAGAATACTACTTTTTCAACATCATTTAATCTTACTCTAGCCTCCGATAAGACATAGTTGATTGCATTTACGGGAAATCTTTCATCATGTTTTTTTCTTGAAAACCTCTCCTCTTGAGCAGCTGCAATTATTTCTCCATCTTTAATAATTGACGCTGCGCTGTCATGAAAAAAGGCGGATATACCGAGTATTGTTGACATTTAAAATATAGTGTAAATGAATGGAGCTACAGCAGAGCCTTGGCTCAATACTATCAATGCTCCAAATAATGCTAGAACAATTAATATTGGTAGTAACCAATATTTTTTTCTAATTTTTAAAAATTCCCAAAATTCTTTTAAAAAACTAATCATTAAAATTGTTTATCCATAGTACCGATATTTTTATCTCTTTTTTTCCAATAACTATTATCTTTATTTAATTTTAAATTAAGTAAATCTTTTCCAATAATTCGTAAAAACAAACTTATAGGAGTAAGAATAATGAAATAGATAATTGCCATTACAAGCGGTGCGATTATTTTACCTAAAAGCTCCCCAAATTTTACCCATATTTTATTTAGAGGTGTCAAAATTTTCGAGTTTAATAAACCTAAAATTAAAAAAATACCGGAAATGATCAAAAACAATTGACTAGGATCTCCCCCATTTTTTAAAGGCCATAAGCCAACTATCAAAAAAACTATAAAGAATAATATCCCGAAACTTCTATTAGAACTCATAATAGCTTAGTTACCAGTTTTTTTAGCTAAAACAAATTTATTTTTATATTTGCTTAAAAACTGTCTAATAGCAGCTCCAAGACAGCCCATAGAAATTGCTAAAATAATGGCAAAAGATCCATAAAGTAAAGGTGCTTCATCTGCAAATTTTATTATAAATCTAGAAAATGCGTTAAGTAAGTCAACATTAACTATTTCATTTTCTAATGCGCGTTTAGGTACATCGCTAAAAAAAGTATCGTAGGCTATTGCGATTGCTACGACACAAAGCAACATAGCAAATAATGTTTTTAAATGTGAACTGTCTAAATATTGGCCAACCTTTTGTCCTACCTGCACACCAAATATTGAGCCTATAATAAGAGTTATAACTAAAATTAAATCAATGGATCCATAATTAAATGCATGAAGAACTGTAACAATAGCACTGATAAATATTGTCACAAATAATGAGGTGCCGGGAATAAGTTTAACTGGCATTCCTATTAAATAAATCATAGCTGGCACTAATAAAAAAGCTCCTCCTACTCCCATCAAGGCAGCAACGAAACCAACTATTATTCCTAAAATTATTGGAGTGAAAGCACTCTCATAAAGTCTTGATTTAGGAAATCTTAATTTTAAAGGTAGTCCATGAATCCAATAATGGGTATGTAATTTTTTTTTTAAAACAATTTTTTTTCTGGCTCTATCTATTTCACTTGCACCCTCTAGTAACATTAGAGTTCCTATAATCGCCAACAAATACATATAAGATAAAGATATTATCAAGCTTAGCTTTCCAATTTCTTTGAAAAAAGAGAATGTTAATATTCCAAGCGTTGTACCTACAACACCACCAATAATAATCATAAAACCCATTTTATAATCTAATGTATTTTTAAACCAATGGGTTAAAGATCCTGAAACGGATGTAGCCAAAATATTATTAACTTCATTTGGTACTGCATAAATAGGAGGTATCCCCAAAAATATTAAAAAAGGAGTCATTAAGAATCCTCCCCCAACACCAAATAAACCAGATAGAACTCCAACTGCAAAACTTAAAAATAATATAAACAGGATATCAATTTTAACTTGAATTATTGGAAGATAGATTTCCATACGGTTTAAGCATAGGTAATCCTCTTCAAGGTATTTGTCAATCTTGAGTTTAAGACTTAAGCTGCTATAGAATTAAGCTTGTGCTTAGTTGTCATGCCGCTCAAGAAATTCCATAAATATCTCGCAGTAAGGATAGAGGCATTTTCTGCTTTTTCTTGCTCATCCTTAGACAATCCATCAAGCAATTTTTCACATTCCGCTCTATGAATTACGTCAGCAGATTTATGAGCTTCAAAAAATTCAAGACCTTCTTTTGAACTAACCCCATAAAACTTTTTTAAGCCTTGAATCTTAGTTTCAGCTATTTCGGGAATTTGTCTTTCGTAAGTATATAAAGATGCTAGACCTTCAGCGTAAGATTTCCTTGCTTGAGCAAAAAAATTCTCAATCATATCTTTTGTAAACCAATCAAGTTTTACATCTTCAATTTCTTTTTCATCTGCTCCCAAAGATTTTGCAAAATTTTTCCATAACTTCGGATGGTCACCATCTTTGTTTTCTTCGTCTTGTAAGTTTTCCAAAAGTATTCTTCTTTTTTCTATATCTTCACAAATTGAATGGGTCGCGCTTATGTATCTTGGAAAAGCCTTAACATGCTGATAATATTGTTCTGCATAATCTTTAATTATTTCTCTGGTTAATTTTCCCTCATTCCAATAAACTTGGTAGAAAGGATGTTTTAGTAAATGAAACTTGTCTAATTTTTTTCCGAGATTTTTTGAAAACATTTTGCTCCTTTGTTATCTCACCGTATTAAAAAAAAAGAAAAATTAAAACAAAAAATTATCCACAATTTAAAGTTGAAAAACTTAGATGTTCTTGTTTTGATTCACTTTTGATTCCAATTCAGACTCAAAATACAACCTAAGGTGTTACTGTTGCTTTTTGTATTGGCCTTTCATCAATAGGCAGGTGTATAGCAGAAGCAATAAATGATAATATAATGGCAAGATACCAAGCATAATCAAAACTTCCAAAATTATCATAAAAATATCCTCCTAGGTAAGCACCTAAAAATGAACCAAATTGATGATTTAAGAAAACAATACCAAAAAGTAGTGTAAGGTTTTTTGTGCCAAAGATTTGTGCGACAATTCCATTGGTTGCTGGAACAGTCGCTAGCCAAAGTAGCCCGAATGAAGTTCCAAAGAGAACAGCTGATAAATTTGATGCAGGTAGAAATATGAATAAGATTAATGTTATACCCCTTAGAAAATATAGCCCGCTTAAAAGAATTTTTTTACTATATTTGTCACCTAAGTAACCCATGATTAAAGTTCCTATAATATTAAAAAAACCTATTAAAGCTAAAATTGCCATTCCGGTCCAATCAGCTAATCCTTTATCTTGCACATATCGAGGCACGTGAGTTGCGATTAAAGTAATTTGAAATCCACAAACAAAAAATCCTAATATTAATAATCGAAAGCCCTTGTGTGCAAAAGATTCTTTTAAAACTTCATTTAAATTTCTATTATCAATATTTGAATTCACTGTAATTGTCTGTTCTTTAGGTAGTTTGACAAAAAAACCTGGAATACACATAATAAATAATATTGCAGAAAATATAATGAAGGTGATTTGCCAAGTAGAAATATTTTCAAATATGTTGGACATGATAGGAAAAATAAACATACCTAACCCTCCACTGGCAGTAACAATACCACCCGCTTTACTTCTATTTTCATTAGGAAAATGTTTTGAAATCATTGGTGTCAATATTGTCCCAGCCGCACCCGCTAAACCCAGACCAACAAATAGACCAAGATTAATTTGCAACCACATCCCAGAAATATAATTATTTCCCATTAACAACATTGCAATTGAGTAAAAAATTAAGGCAGGTACTATTACGACATAACCTCCTAGTTTGTCAGAAATCCTTCCAAATATTGGAGTAAAGACTCCCCAAAAAATAGCATGCATTGCGATTGCAAGTCCGAATTCAGTATTTGAAGTGCCACCTGATACTTCAAATTCATTTGAGTAAAGTCCAAATGTTTGTCTTACTCCCATTGTAGCACACACTACAAAACAAGCGGCTACTAAGGCATATAAAGCAGTTTTATTTGGAAAAAAATTATTCATTATTTAATTTTTTTTAAACCCTTTCTTAAGTCATTAATTAAATCTTTAGGATCTTCTAAACCTATATGCAGTCTAACGATATATTCATCTTTATCAAATCTATTAAATTGACGTCCTTTTAAATATTCGTCCTTTTTGGAACTTTTTATTTCTTGTAAAATAGCTAGACTTTCAAATCCGCCCCAGCTATAGCCAATTCCAAATAACTCAAGAGAGTTCACAAACTTAATAACTGAAGATTTTTTTTTACTTTTTATAACAACTGAAAGTAAGCCCGTCGCACCAGAATAATATTTCTTCCAAAGTTTATAATTTTTACTAGAGGGATTATGAGGGTAAAGAATTTCTTTAATTTTTTTTTGTTTCTTAAGAAAATTAACTACTATTCTTGTATTTTCGCTATGTTGTTTTAATCTAGTATCTAAAGTTCTTAAACCTCTTATAATTAAATAGGCCTCATCAGCTGACATTCTATAACCAGATAATTTATAAAAAAACATTATCTTGTTATAAACCTTTTTATTAACAGCTAAAGAACCTCCCATTGCGTCTGAGTGTCCTGAAAAATACTTAGTAGCGGAGCAGAAAGACATGTCAAAACCTATTTTTAAAGGTTTAAGATACAAGGGTGTTCCCCAAGTATTATCTAACAAAGTATAGATCTTTTTTCTTTTAGCTAGTGCAATTATTTTAGATAAATCTTGAAATTCAAAAGTATTACTGCCAGGGTTTTCAACTAAAATCATTTTAGTTTTTTTTGAAACTTTTTGTTTTAAATCTTGAAACGACTCTGGGTTATAAAATTTTGCATTAACATCAAATTCTCGCATCAATTCCTGAGATATTTCTTTGGTAGGACCATAAACATTGTCTGAAACCAAGATTTCATCTCCTGGTCTACATAAAGACATGAGCGCTAAAGCTATACCGCCGAACCCAGTTCCAGTTAAAAAAACATGATATGCCTGCTCTAACTCCTTTAAGATATTTTCAAGCTCTATTGTGGTAGTGCTTCCGTATCTACCATAAGTGTAATGGCTAACTTTTTTGTGTTTTTTTACTTTTATTTCATGCTCGTACATTTCTTGCATTGAATTGAACAAAATAGTTGAAGCTCGAGTAACTGGGGGGTTAGCGGATCTATTGGTATTATCTTTTGTAGGGTGTTTTAAAAATGTATTAATAGATTTTTTCATAATATTTAATTGAACTTTATATAACTTTGAGTAGATTGGATACCTAAAAGGAGGCAAAAGTATGGGTTATCCAAAAAAACACAGAGGCCGTAGAAAAATCGGCTCTAAAAAAAGAAGAGCTAGAAAAAGAAATAAGAGAAAATAATCCGAAAATTATTTATGAAAGATATAACTCAAATAAGAAAATTGAGTTTATGGATATTTATCGTTCCTTTTATAGGGGTAAACCTTTGTTTATTAATTTCAGTAAATTATTCGATATTTGAAAATACAATTTTTATTGTAGATCAAATAGGAAGATCTAAATTCACCATTCCTTATATCGATGGAAGTTTATCTATTAGTAGAGCGTCTAGAACTTACCCTCAGTTTTTGATTTTTAAACCAGCAATGTTTGTTACTAGTGCTCTCTTAATTTTTTATTGGTACAAAACCAATAGTTTAATTCAAAGATTTCAGAAAACAGAAAAGAACTTCGTGTTTAAGTATTTTGGTGTTGCCTCAGCAATTTTATTATTAATACATGCAATTTTTTTAGGCATTGAGTTTGATAGTAAAATAATCAAGTTTCTTAGAAGAGTAGTTTTGCTAGGCTTCATAATATCCGAAATAACAGCTCAAGCATCATTAATTTATAATTTCTATAAAATTAAGAGGAATATTATGGATTATTATAATCATAGGATATTAATTTTAAAAACTATATTAGTTTCTATTTTAATTTTGGTTGCGATTCTCTCAATTCCAATTTTGAACGAAGAAAGTAATGTTCACTTCAAACACGGATTAGAATGGAATTATTTTGTAGGAGTAATTCTATTTTATCTATTGACTAATTTTTTTTGGAAGAAGGAATAACTCAAAGATTTGGGAGCGCTGGGCTCCACAAATCTTAAGTTTTGGTTCGTCGTTTTAGGCGCTACCGCCGAACCCCCCGATCAACTATTTTAGCGCTACTCAGTTGACCTTTCTGCCCTCTAAGCTTGGACCTCTCGGTTTTTCCTTAGTTGGCCAGTTAAGAGTTGCCTCTTAATTAAAATCATTAAATCATATTGATAAAAAATATACTATCACCTAATAGGTGACACGTTTAAAGTGTGTGAGTTAAGTGGATAAATTTTTATTGTATGTCTTATCTATCCAGCCACCACCTAAAAGTTTATCCCCAAATGTATCCGAATTATAAAAAACACATGCCTGTCCTGGTGAAATACCCGTTTCTTCATCCATCAAAGATACCTGAGCCTTTGAATTTTGAATTGTAACTTTGGCTTTAATTAGTTTTCCTGTAGATCTAACTTTAACTTTTATTGGTTTGTTAAATTCTTGATGATCGCCAAGAAGATTCACGTCTCTCAAATCAATTTTATCTATGACTAAATTCTTTTTTGCTCCAACTGTGATTGAGTTTTTTTTTGTATTAATTTTCACAACATATAAAGGTTCATTATTAGCTACTTTTATTCCTCTTCTCTGACCAATAGTAAAATTTATAATTCCTTCATGTTCTCCGATTTTTTTACCAGCAATATCCAATATATCACCTTTTTCAAAAGATTGAGGTCTAAATCTTTTTATTACTGAACTGTAGTCTCCATTAGGTACAAAGCAAATATCTTGGCTATCTGGTTTATCTGCTACGTTCAATCCAAGTTTAATAGCTAATGCTCTTGTCTCATTTTTTTCAATTTCCCCTAAAGGAAATCTTAAAAAATCTAATTGGCTCTGCGTTGTATTAAACAAAAAATAACTTTGATCTCGGTTGTAATCTTTGGCTCGGTACATATTTGACTTATTTGCATTTTGTATCCTCGATACATAATGTCCAGTTATTAGAGCGTCAGCTTTCAAAGCTTTTGCATACTGAAACAAATCCCTAAATTTGACTGTTTGGTTACATTGTACGCAAGGTATAGGGGTTTCTCCTGATGCGTAGCTATCGATAAAAGAATCAATAACTTCTGATTTAAATTTTTTTTGATAGTATAAAATTTCATGTTTGATGCCTAATTTTTCGCTTACTCTTTTTGCATCCAAAATATCTTGACCTGCACAACATTGTCTGCCGTTTTTTGATTTTTTTACGTCATCATATAATTTTAAGGTTATTCCGGTTACGTCATAGCCTTGATTTTTCATTAAACCAGCGACTACCGAAGAGTCTACTCCTCCTGACATTGCGACAATTACTTTAGTACTTTTTGGTCTTTTATTAATACCTAGAGAATTTTTCATTAACTGTATATATTATAAATTATTTGAATTTTCTAGGATGCAATTTGATTTGGAACCAGGCGATTATGTTATAAATCCTCAAAATAAAGATTGGGGTATTGGTCAAATTCAATCAATAGTTAAGAACAAAATTACTGTAAACTTTGAGAATTCAGGTAAACAAGTGCTCAATAGTAACATTGTTGAATTAAAGAAGGTAAATGATAGATAAGTTAAATTTGAAAGAAATAATTTTTCAATTAATTCCGGTATTTAAAGAGGCCGGTTCAATTGCATCTGAGCTACAAAAAAAAGGGCTTGAAATTAAAACAAAGGAAGATTTATCTCCAGTTACAAATGGAGATTTAAAAGTAAACGAATTAATTACTGCAGCAATTTTAAAATTAACTCCTGGGACAAAAGTAATTTCTGAGGAGACGGTAGATTTAAAGGAAAAGAATTTTGAGAAAAATTTTTGGTTAATAGATCCTATTGATGGCACTAAAGAGTATATAGCTGGAAAAGATGAATATACATTAAATGCTGCTTTAATTCTAAACAAAAAACCTGTGGCCTCTCTGGTAGGAGTTCCAAATAAAAATAGGTTGTTTTACACCTTTGGAATGAATGAGAGCTATCTAATAGAAAACGATGTTACTATTAAACTTTCGTGTTCAAAAAAAAACAAAAATAATCAAATTAAAGCTGTTTCAAGTGTTCACGTACCGTCTGATATGATACTAAACAAACTCAAGTCTTTCGGAGTTAATTCGATTGTAAAAATGTCAAGCTCATACAAATTTTGCGTCGTGGCTACTGGAGAATTCGATATCTATGCAGCCAGAGAAAGAGCAAATGAATGGGATTACGCTGCTGGACATGCTATAGCTCAAAATGCAGGAGCAATAATCACAACATTAAATGGTGAACCAATAGTTTACGGTAAAGAAGATTATAAAAATCAGAGTTTATTATTGCTTAGATCAAAACAATTAGATGCTTAAAACAATTTTAATAATTATAGTGTCAGTTTCTATTTTTGGATTATTATTATTTGTAATAGTCAGAAATCTAATGAAAAGAAAAATAGACCAATTAGTTGAAGATGAAAAAAAGAAAAATACTAAATAAATTTTAATAATTTATTGAATTCTTTCTTTTCCAAGTTTAAAACTCTTTTTGAAAGATCAAAACTAAACCCTGCTCTGGCTAATATCCCCATATCTTTTTTATAATAAATCTCCCTGTTAGCATCAGGTCTTATTGGGCCAATCCTCCTCCTTTTACAAAGTTTTAAAGCAGAGTTAAAATCTGGCTCTATTTTATCATCTTTAATTTTTTCAATACTTTCTTTAATTAAATTTCTTTCAATTCCTTTGTTAGCCAATGATTGATTAATTTTGTTAATTGAATATCCTCTTCTAAGTAATACTCTAGCTTTAGAGTCTGAATACAATGCATCATTTAAAAATTTTTTTGATTCTAAACTTTCAACTATCTCATCAATAATTTTGCTGACATCTTTTTTGGTCTGTGATCCTCTAAATTTTGTAAGGTATTTTTTCAAAAGATATATTTTGAGCTGCTGTTTTGATGGACTATATTTTTCAATATAGCTATAAGCTAAATCCTTAAGATTAGTGCTCAAATCTTCAAAATCTTTTTTATTATATATGGGATTCATTGGTTATATATACTATATTATTTTTTATGCTTGATAACATGGAATTTTATTTAGATGTTGAAAATATTTATTTGATTGCTAATTGGGGTGTTGTGCCTTTTTGGCTTTTACTTATATTTGCTCCAGACAGTAAATTAACAAAATTCTTTGTCTACTCAGTTGTCACGCCATTATTGTTATCAACGGCATATATATTCATAGGATATAAGATTTATCTTGAGGGTGAAATTTTTGGAGCTTTCGGCCTTTATAACGGTTTAGAAGACCTTTATGCTGTTTTCTCTAATGAAAATTTTTTACTGATTTTTTGGCTACATTTTTTATCAATCAGCCTATTTGTAGGATCCTGGATCGCAAGAGACTCGTTAAGATATTCCGTTCCTAAGATAATTTTAGTAATATCTTTAACAATCACTTATTTTTCTGGTCCAGTTGGAATACTAATATATTGGTTTTTTAGGATTTTCTTTGCTAAAAAAATAAGTCTTAATGAATAAACATTTAGAATTTTATTTCGATTTTGTAAGCCCCTATTCATATATAGCTCATAAAGAAATAGTTAAACTTGTTAAAAATAATTCTTTAAAAGTAGATTATAAACCGATTTTATTAGGCGGCCTTCATAACATGCATGGAATAAAAGCTCCCGCTTTTATACCTTCAAAAGCTAGATTTATGATACGAGACTGTAAAATGATTTCTGAAAAGTACAATCAAACATTTAAATTTAATTCTTATTTTCCAATTCAAACCGTAAATTTAATGCGAGGCGTGTTTGTTGCTGAAGAAGATGATTTTAAAGGTTTTTATATTGATAGTATGTTTGATGCTATTTGGAGAGATGGTTTTAATATGAACGATCAAAATATTATCGATAAGATATTAAAGAATATTGGTGTGAACCCAAAAACTTTTTATCTTAGGTCTACAACTACAGTGATAAAAGATAAACTAAAAGATAAAACTACTCTTGCTTTCGAAAGAGGAGTTTTTGGAGCCCCAACTTTTTTAGTAAATAATAAGATTTTTTGGGGGCAAGATAGGTTGGAGTTTGCGTTAAAGGAACTTTTAAAATAATTTATTTTTTCTCTTTTTTTACAACTTCTAAACCAGAGTCTTTTAAAGAGTCAAAGCCGCCATCGGCATTCATTACGTTTTCAAAGCCCATATCTTGAAGGGTTTTGGTTGCCAAAGCTGATCTTAATCCTAAAGCACAAAATAAAACTATATTTTTAAGATTACCTATTTTTTTTTCTTTATAATACGAGCTATTAGGATCTAGCCAAAATTCTAACATGCCACGTGGTATATGAATTGAGTCTTTTATAGTTCCCTCTTTCCATAATTCTCGAATGTCCCTAATATCGATTAGTGTAATCTGACCTTTTTCAACCATGTTCTTAATTTCATGTGCTGATAATGACTTTATTGATTTTTTTGCATTATCGACAAGTTCTTTAGATGACTTTATAATCATACAATACAATACATATTATAAAGGTAAAAAAAATGAAAGAAATAAAAAATTCAAATGATAAAAATTTTTTAAAGAAAGTTTTTATTAAATTATGTAGAATTTTTGGTTATGAGATAATAGATCAAAATAATTTTTCAGTTCCCTCATTGGATAAAAATATTGGTGAAAATTTAAGTATTTTGGGTAAAAAATCCATAAATTTACCTTTGGGAGAGGTTAAAATTACAAGAAAAATTAAGTCGTTAGATATTATTTTTAGAACTTGCATGTCTGTTAAAATGCTTACTCAAAATAAAAAAAGAGTTTTTGAGGAAAATAAAAGTGAATATACAATCCGATCAATTAATTCTGTTATTAAATCATATTTAAATTGTGATGCTCTTAAAGAAATAGAAGTGAATTTTAAGATAATAGATCACAATTCAGGAAGTGATAATTTAGATAAAATTAAAAACCTCTTTAAAAAAAACAATTTAAAAATGGAACTTTTAAATTTAGATGTAAACAAATTTAAAGAAAAAATTCATAAAACTAATGAAGAACAAAAACAGGTTACTTTGAACCAAATGTCCAATATGTCGAATATTCATCAATCTTTGTTAGAGTCAAAAAATTCAAAAGATTTGATATATTTTATTGAAGATGATTATTTGCATAACCTCAATAGCTTAGAGGAAATGATATTTACTTACGAAAGAATAGCCTCTCAAATAAATGGTGAATTGTTTATATGCTCTACTGATTATCCTTATCTTTATAACAAATTAGATAGTACAAATATTTTTCTAGGTAATAATTATCACTGGCGAAGAGTTGACGAAACATTATGTTCATTTTTAACTAGTAAAAAAATGATAGACAAATATTGGGGTGAGCTTGTAAGTATGTGCGAATATGAGCATTATCCATTTGAAAAACCATTACATAATATTTTTAAAAAAGAATTATGTATATCTCCTATTCCTACTTTATCTATTCACTGTACAAATATTAATTCGATTTATGGTTTGTCACCAAATATAAATTGGAAAAAAATTTGGGATGAAAATAAAATTGATTAAGTTAAAGGCTCGTTTTAAACGAGCCTTTATATCTTTTTAAATTAGTCCCTAATTGAATAAGCTGTGACTCCTACTTCAGCTTTATCTGTACCAAGTTTTTCAGCAGCTTTACTTATTCTTAATCCAATAGTTGATTTGAGGATAGTAAATGTAATCCAAGACAATCCAAAACTGAACAAACAAACAGAGGCTGTACCGATAAATTGAGTGCCAAAAGTTGTATCAGAATTTGTTAAAGGGACAACTAATGTACCAAAAATTCCAGCAAACATATGAACTGGGATAGCTCCAACTACATCATCCAAACCATAGCTTTCAAGCATTTTTGTACCAAAATACATTATTACTGCTCCAATCGATCCAATAAACATTGCTGTAATTGGTCCTGGAGTTAAAGGTTCTGCGGTAATAGCTACTAATCCAGCTAAGGCTCCATTCAGCATCATAACAATATCAGTTTTACCACCAATTAACCTTGTAATTGCTGCGCCAGTAAATGTGCCTGCTGCGCCAGCTAAATGAGTATTTACAGCAATTTTAGAAATTGCATTTACGTCATCAAATGTACCCATTGCTAATTGACTAAATCCATTAAATCCAAACCATCCAAACCAGAGTAGGAAGGTTCCAAGCGTAACTAATGGGATACTTGACGCTGCAAAAGGCTGCATAGATTTCTTCTCTCCTTTTTTTCCAAATCTTCCCTCTCTAGCACCTAATACAATTACGCCAGCGAGTGCCGCTGCTCCTCCACATCCGTGAACAAGAGTTGATCCTGCAAAATCAGAAAAGCCTCCGCTAGACAACCATCCGCCTCCCCATTGCCAACCCATTGAAATAGGATAAATGATACCTGCCATTATTGCTGCGAAAATGAAGAATGGCCAAATTTTAATTCTTTCAGCTACTGCTCCTGAAACTATCGAGGCCGTTGCACAAACAAACATTGTTTGAAAGAACCAGTCTGAATATCCAGAATATCCAGTTTCAGCATTAGAAGAGTCAGTCCATATTGTAAATGAACCAACATATCCACCCTCTGGGACACCATAAGCTAAATTATAACCTACTAAGAAAAAAACTAGCGAACATATAGCAAATTTACCTATATTTTTGGCTGCGATCGTTGATACACTTTTAGTCGTAACTAATCCACTTTCGAGCATGCAAAATCCTGCCGCCATAAACGCTACGAGTACGCCACCAATGTAAAAACCTAACGAGTTGAAAATGTACTGTCCCTCTTGAGACATTGTAGTTTCTGCAAAACTATTAGAGTTATACAAAAATGCAGAAACAATTATTAATAAAAATAAATTAAACTTATTCATTATTCCCCCTTTTTCACTGTGGTTATCAAATTCTATAAAATATACTTATGATTTATACGCATATTAGACATGTAAAAAAGGCCCGAAGGGGGCTTCGGGCCTTAATTTTTCTCCAACTTACGAGGGAGGGAGATAAGCTAAAATTATTTAGTCTCTAATACCGTAAGCTATTACACCAACTTCTGCTTTGTCAGTTCCTAACCTTTCAGCTTCTTTACTAATTCTTAATCCAACTGTATTTTTGATTATTTGGAAAACAATTAGTGAGACTACGAACACAAATACCACAACTGAAGTTGTTCCTAAGAATTGTGCTCCAAAAGAAACATCTCCATTTGTAAGTGGCACTGCTAATGTACCCCATACGCCGGCTACTAAGTGTGCCGGTATGGCTCCAACCACGTCGTCAATTTTCAATTTGAACAACAGTTTAGTTGAGAAGTACATTAACATTCCCGCTATTGCTCCAATGAATATTGCTGCCAATGGACTTGGTGTTAATGGCTCAGCTGTAATACCTACTAATCCAGCTATAGCTCCATTTAACATCATCACAACATCAGTTTTACCACCAATCAATCTAGATACAGTTGCAGCAGCTAATACACCACCACCTGCAGCTAAATTAGTATTGATATAAATTGTTGCAACTGAAGACACATCTTCAAGTGTTCCAGCGGCTAATTGCGATCCACCATTAAAACCGAACCAACCTAACCAAAGTATAAAT
>MDTE01029167.1_pt1 | contig 19727 bp, 21 predicted proteins | sample 811231 | NCBI WGS metagenome assembly MDTE01 (sample SAMN05326651, study PRJNA326480) | marine metagenome | isolation source: seawater | place: Indian Ocean: Red Sea | collected 2010 | reverse complement strand
GATCCATCCAGAATCCAATTTTCTTTACTGGTGTGCCCACACCTTCTCCTAGTAATGACCGTACTGATGCCCAAGCAATGTCAATCCGACAATTGCAGCGGTCTCCGCTCTAAGCACTGTGGGGCCAAGTGACATGAGTTTCACCTGCTTTTTAAGAAGAGAACTGACTTCGTCGTCACTAAACCCGCCCTCTGGACCAATTAATAGAAGCGATTCTTTAGTGGTGTCAATGTACGCAGACTCGCTGGCAGGGTGGGCCATTACAACTTGTTGAGGTAAGACAAGCTCGTGCAAATACGAAGGCCTGTGTAGTGTAGGGAGCCAATTATTTTCTGATTGCTCGCAGGCGTTGACTAAGATCTCTTGCCAGTGCCCCCATTTTTTTTTGAGACGACCTTCGTTAGGTGGCGAGTCAGTGAATTGTGTAATGAGTGGTTGAATCGCAAGTACGCCGAGTTCCGTTGTTTTTTGCAGCGCCCAATCGAAACGATCTGACCTGATCAACGCGAGGCCCAAGGTAACCGGAAGGCGCTTGTCTTTATGCTCGGTCATGTTGAGAATTTGGGCGATAGTTTCACGTTTGCTGATGTTTTCGATTACAGCTTGGTAAGAGCGCCCAGTCCCATCAAATAACTCAATTACTTGCGACGTTTTGGCTCGGAGGACGCGTGAGAGGTAGTGGTGGTTACGTCCAGATAAAACCACCTCGCCTGTCGCGTGGCCGAGGGCGTCCGCATACAGACGAGGCGTTTTCATTGCTAGTACTTATAAGCTGCGGGCTTGAAAGGGCCGTTGACTGGTACTCCGATATAGTCCGCCTGTTTGTCAGCCAGTTTGGTGATCACTCCACCAAACCCTTCGACCATACAACTCGCCACCTCCTCGTCGAGTTGCTTCGGTAGTACTTCAATTTGAATGTTGCCTGCCTTTTGTGATTCGGGTAGATCTGCGAAGCTACGCCCATACATCTCGATCTGTGCAAGGACTTGGTTAGCGAATGAGCCGTCCATAATGCGTGATGGATGACCAGTCGCATTACCGAGGTTCACTAAACGTCCCTCAGCGAGAAGGAGTAAGTAGTCATCATTAGCATCTGAACGAAACACTTGGTGTACCTGAGGTTTTATTTCTTCCCAGTGCCAGTTCCGGCGCATGTGATCGGTATCGATTTCATTATCGAAGTGGCCGATATTACAAACGATGGCGCCCTTTTTCAGGCACTGAAGCATGGCGCTGTCGCAGACGTCAATATTACCAGTGGTGGTAACCAATACATCAGTGTCCTCAAGCAGGCGCTTATTAATATCCTTAATCTGGTCTGTCTTGATACCGTTTTGGTATGCGCTCACCACTTCAAAGCCGTCCATGCACGCCTGCATCGCGCAGATCGGATCCGTCTCTGTGATACGAACGATCATACCCTCCTGGCGAAGGCTCTGTGCGGAGCCTTTACCGACATCACCGTAACCAATCACAAGGGCGCGTTTGCCGGATAGAAGCATGTCTGTGCCGCGTTTTATCGCATCATTCAAGGAATGACGACACCCATATTTGTTATCAACTTTTGATTTCGTCACCGAGTCATTGACGTTAATTGCAGGGATCTTAAGTTCGCCGTTGTTTAACATTTCAACCAAGCGGTGAACACCGGTCGTTGTTTCTTCGGTCACACCATGAATGTGCCTCAGCATTTCGGGGTACTTCTCGTGGACCATTGCTGTCAAGTCGCCGCCATCGTCGAGTAGCATATTGGCATCCCAGGGTTTGCCATCCTTCAGGATCGTTTGTTCAACGCACCACTCACCCTCTTCGTTGGTTTGACCCTTCCATGCATAGACTGGGATGCCGGCAGCGACCATGGCTGCCGCTGCTTCGTCTTGCGTTGAGAAAATATTACAAGAACTCCACCGAACAGCGGCACCGAGTGCGACCAGTGTTTCGATTAGGACCGCTGTTTGCACGGTCATGTGAATACAGCCGATGATTTTTGCACCTTTCAGTGGCTGTTCTGCTGAGTATTTTTCTCGCAATCGCATCAAGGCTGGCATCTCGCTCTCTGCCAAACGGATTTCTCTGCGTCCCCAATCTGCTAGTGCAAGATCTTTGATTTTGTAATCACCCTTCAATACGTCTTTTGCTAGTGCGCTCATTGTGTTGCCTCTCGTTTCAGTTACAGCTTTGCGGCTGCTTCAGCCAGTGCCTGAGCGCGGTCCGTGCGCTCCCAAGTTAAATCCAAATCGGTTCGACCAAAGTGGCCATAAGCGGCCGTGGGGCGATAAATAGGGCGGTTGAGATCGAGCATGGTCGAGATTGCTCTGGGGCGCAAATCAAAGTGCGCGCGGACCAGCTGATCCAGCTGTGCGTTGGTCAATTGGGAAGTGCCGAACGTCTCAACACGGATCGATGTCGGTTCGGCAACCCCGATGGCATATGACACCTGTACTTCGCATCGATCAGCAAGGCCCGCGGCTACGAGATTTTTTGCAACGTAGCGCGCCGCATAAGCCGCGGAACGATCGACTTTCGACGGGTCTTTTCCGGAAAACGCTCCGCCGCCATGTCGTGCCATACCCCCATACGTATCAACGATGATCTTGCGACCGGTGAGCCCGGCGTCGCCCACGGGACCTCCGACGACAAAGCGCCCGGTCGGGTTGATGTGGTATTTGGTTTGGTCGGTAAGCCAATTGTCGGGCAAAACGGGTGTGATTATCTGTTCCCTCACGTCGCGCTGGAGTTGTTCGAGTGGAATATCTTCATTGTGTTGTGTTGACAGCACTACGGCTTCAATGCCGACGATAGCGTCCCCATCGTAGGCGAACGTTACTTGACTTTTCGCGTCCGGGCGCAGGTAGGCCAATTCGCCGTTTTTTCGAACCTCTGCCTGTCGGCGGACCAGCTCGTGCGAAAAGTGAATCGGGGCTGGCATAAAGCTGTCAGTTTCGTTGGTTGCGTAGCCAAACATCAGGCCTTGGTCACCAGCACCTTGCTCGTGGAATTCTGTTTGGTCGACGCCTTGTGCGATGTCTTGTGACTGTTTACCAATGCCGTTGAGAACGGCGCACGTATTACCATCAAAGCCTAACGACGACTTATCATATCCAATATCTACTATTACTCGGCGTGTGATTTCTTCGATATCGACCCACGCGTCTGTACGAACTTCGCCCGACACCAGTACCATGCCGGTTTTTACCAGTGTCTCTATCCCAGTTCGTGAGTTTTTATCATCAGCAATCAATGCGTCAAGAATTGCATCGGAAATCTGATCGGCCATCTTGTCTGGGTGGCCTTCAGATACAGATTCTGACGTAAAGTAAGTTATGTCAGTCATGAAAAAGTCTCGGATAAATTTTATATAATTATATAAAGATATCCTTATATGTCAATTTTTTTAAGAAATCCTGTCTTGTGGTTCGCGTCAGGTTTCATAACAATGCCTATTTGAAGACTCTCCCTGTGACTAGAAAGGATGTCATATGACTGACCGTAGGACGCTGGCAAACGCGATTCGTTTTTTGAGTATTGATGCCGTACAGGCTGCTAACTCGGGGCATCCGGGCGCCCCGATGGGTATGGCAGATGTTGCTGAGGTATTATGGCGTCGAGTGTTACGGCATAATCCACGAGACCCCAAATGGCCGAACCGGGATCGGTTTGTGTTGTCGAATGGCCACGGTTCCATGCTGATTTATTCCCTACTGCATTTGACCGGTTACGACGTTACGACTGATGACTTGAGGTTGTTTCGGCAACTAAACTCAAGGACACCAGGTCACCCAGAATATGGATACACCGCTGGCGTCGAGACGACGACCGGCCCGTTGGGTCAGGGGCTTGCGAATGCTGTGGGGATGGCGCTCGCTGAACGGACCTTGGCGGCACAATTTAACCGCGATCAGTTTCCAATTATCGATCATTACACCTATTGTTTTGCTGGTGACGGTTGCCTGATGGAGGGCGTCAGTCATGAGGTGTGTTCATTGGCTGGTACATTGGGCTTGGGAAAGCTAATTGTTTTTTACGACGATAATGGCATCTCGATTGACGGTGACGTTCGCGGTTGGTTCAGTGACGACACACCGGCCCGTTTTGAATCATATGGCTGGCAGGTGATCCGTGAGGTCGATGGTCATGATGTGCTTGAAGTCGAAACTGCACTCGAAACAGCGCGTAAAGATAAGTCGCGTCCAACGCTTATTTGTTGCCGTACGGTGATTGGTTTTGGTTCACCCAACCTAGCCGGTAGCGAAAAAACTCATGGTGCTCCTCTGGGTGATACGGAAATACAAGCCACCCGTGATGCTATGGGTTGGATGCATGCGCCGTTCGATGTCCCCGAGGACATTCGAGATGCGTGGGATGCGAAAGCCAAGGGCGCAGAGGTTCACGCCGAGTGGGACCGGTTGTTCACTGGGTATCGAGAGCAATATCCAGACCTAGCGTCCGAATTTGAGCGCCGTATGCAAGGGGTTCTGCCTGTCAATGCGCTCGTCGCCATTGACCGTGCGATTGCCGACACCCAAGCTGAATCGCCTAAAATTGCGACTCGAAAAGCATCTCAGAATGCGATCGAAGTCGTGGCGAGATTGTTCCCTGAAATGTTTGGTGGGTCTGCTGACCTTGGTCATTCTAATTTAACGGTGTGGCCAGGTCATCAGGTCAACAGCGCAGACAACCCTGGTGGAAACTATGTGCATTATGGCGTGCGAGAGTTTGGAATGTGCGCGATTATGAATGGTGTGGCTTTGCATGGCGGCCTACTTCCGTTCGGGGGAACCTTCCTGATTTTCATGGATTATGCGCGCAACGCGGTTCGTATGGCTGCGCTAATGAAGCAGCGTATCGTTTATGTCTTTACCCACGATTCGATCGGGCTTGGTGAGGATGGCCCCACACATCAGCCGGTTGAGCAGCTGGCGAGTTTGCGCTCTACGCCGGGCTTAGAAATCTGGAGACCTTGTGACACCACTGAGACCTTTGTCGCCTGGAAAGAGGCTCTATCCTTCGGGGGCCCAACCGCACTTGCCTTGTCTCGCCAAGGGTTAGCTAATCAGATGAGAGATGAGCAGCAAGTCGCTGATATCGCGAGAGGCGGCTATATCCTAAGGCAAGAGACGAGCGATCTTGAGTTGATCCTTATCGCAACGGGGTCCGAAGTGGAGTTGGTGATGGCTGCTGCTGAGGCTCTGGGTGCAGGGGTGCGCGTGGTTTCTATGCCATCAACCAGCCGTTTTGATCAACAAGATTCGGATTACCGTGAGGCCGTTTTACCACCAAACTGCACGAAGCGGGTGGCTGTAGAGGCAGGGCATCCGGATGGTTGGTATAAATATGTGGGTCTCAATGGTTCTGTTATAGGGATGCGTACCTTCGGAGAATCCGGGCCCGGTGGTGACGTGATGCGGCATTTTGGGTTTACCGTGGAGCACGTCGTAGCGACAGCCAAAGTACAATAATTACTATGGCGACGCACCAAAAATAGCGATGTTCGGATCGCTAGTGCGTCGCGTTCGTAGTCGTGGTGTCCCTCCGACCTCGACCGGCTTCAATCATTGCCCGGCATCGTCGGTGTTTTATATGACTCACTTGATGGTTAACGGTAAGCTTTTTAGGTTGCTCTTTTTACGATGAGGGATATTGGAACCGGTTCGTTGATCTGCTGTTTCATTGGCAATTGATTTCTAGGGAGTGATTCAAATGATCAAAGTTATGTCTGATTTAGATTTACGAGGAAAGCGCGTTCTGGTTCGTCAGGATTTAAATGTTCCAATCAAAGAGGGCCGCGTGCGATCGACGGCAAGGATTGACGCTGCTCTGCCTACACTGAAGATGCTTCTTGCGCAGGGAGCGAGGGTTGCCGTGATGAGCCACTTGGGTCGGCCAAAGGAAGGCGCTTTCGAACCTGAATTCAGTCTGGCACCGGTTGCAGAATCCTTATCTGAAAAACTGGGACGGGAAGTGCCCTTGATAACAGATTGGATAGACGGGTTTGCGCAAACTGATGATGTGGTGCTTTTGGAGAATGTACGCTATCTCGTAGGTGAAAAAAAAGATAGTGAGGCGCTAGCTAGGAAGATGGCTTCGTTGTGTGATGTATTTTTGATGGACGCGTTCGGAACAGCCCATCGCGCTCAAGCATCTACGCACGGTGTTGGTTTATTTGCGCCCGAGGTCGCTGCGGGTCCATTGATGGCAGCGGAGCTTGACGCGCTTGGAAAAGTACTCTGCTACCCCGGCCGCCCGGCTGTGGCAATCGTCGGTGGTTCTAAGGTGTCGACTAAGCTAAGCGTGCTTACAGAGCTTGCGAACCGAGTTGATCAGATCGTTGTCGGTGGAGGAATGGCCAATACCTTCTTGGCTGCGGCGGGTTTCTGTGTCGGACAATCGCTGATGGAGCCCGACCTCACTCAGAACGCGGAATTATTGATGTCGAGGGTTGATATTCCTCTGCCCACCGACGTGGTCGTCGCGACAGCGTTTTCGGCTGATGCCGATGCAATTGTGAAACAAGTCGATGAGGTTGCCGAAGCCGACTTGATTCTCGATGTTGGGCCTGAAACACAGGCGTCATACCAAGGTATGATGGCTTCTGCGAGCACGATTTTATGGAATGGACCGGTCGGGGTGTTTGAATTCCCAAAGTTTGAGGGTGGGACGCGAGCCCTGTCGCTTGCGATCGCAGCGAGCGACGGATTCAGTCTCGCTGGCGGTGGTGACACTCTGGCAGCGATTGAGCAGTTTGCTGTTGCCGATAAGATTAGTTATATCTCTACTGGTGGCGGGGCGTTCCTTGAGTTTATAGAAGGGAAGGAGCTGCCGGCTGTTAGAATGTTGAAATCTAGAGCCTGGTTGTGAGGAGGTTTCATGGCATTAATCAGTTTGCGTCAATTGCTGGACCATGCTGCTGAGCGGGACTATGGGGTACCGGCATTTAATGTGAATAATCTAGAACAGATGCGCGCTATTATGGAGGCTGCAGACGTTGTTGACGCGCCGGTAATCGTTCAGGCATCCGCCGGGGCGAGAAAGTATGCGGGAAGCCGCTTTTTGAGTCATTTAATTGAAGCGGCTGTTGAAGAGTTCCCTGACATACCTGTATGTATGCATCAGGACCACGGTGCTTCACCGGACGTCTGCCAGCAGTCGATCCAGTTAGGTTTTTCATCGGTCATGATGGACGGTTCTTTGATGCCGGATCAAAAGACGCCCTCAAGCTTTGACTAAAATGTGGAAACAACGCTTCTAACAACCCGGATGGCCCATGCGTGCGGCGTTTCAGTCGAAGGTGAGCTTGGTTGTCTTGGCTCTCTGGAAACCGGTAAGGCCGGTGAAGAGGACGGTGTCGGCGCGCAAGGGACCCTATCACACGACCAGATGTTAACCGACCCAGATGAGGCCGCTGATTTTGTCAAGACCACGCAAGTAGATGCGTTGGCGATTGCGATTGGCACCTCGCATGGTGCCTACAAGTTTACCCGGCCACCAACGGGAGACATTCTCGCAATCAATCGGATAAAAGAGATCCACGCACGGATACCCGATACACACTTGGTGATGCATGGATCGAGTTCGGTACCTCAGGATTGGCTGGCCGTGATCAATGAATTTGGCGGTGAAATTCCTGAAACCTATGGTGTTCCTGTTGAAGAGATTCAGGAAGGAATTAAACATGGAGTTCGTAAGATAAATATTGATACAGACTTACGCTTGGCATCTACTGGCGCAATTCGTCGCTATCTTGTGAAAAATCCATCCGAGTTTGACCCACGTAAGTATCTCCAGGAGGCGAAAAAAGCAATGAGCGACATTGTCAAAGCGCGCTACGAAGCTTTTGGCTGTGCGGGACAAGCATCAAAAATAAAAGTCATTGGGCTCGAGGTGATGGCCGGTCGTTACTCCGCAGGCGAATTGGAGCCCCGGGTCTCTTAGGGTGGAAAAGTTCAGAGGTCAAGCCCCACTTTTGTCATTCAAAGCAACACGCGACACCTTATGGTGCCAACGATTTTGGATAACTTCTCAAGAGCGACCTCTGAGTAATCTCGATCGACGTTTTTAAGCGTCCCTCGCAAATTTAAGAATATTGCCCTGCGACGCCAACAACAGAATATCCGCAGGGCGTTTTGCGAATAAGCCGCACGTCACAACGCCCGGAATTTGGTTTATAACGAACTCCAGCTCTTTCGGATTGATAATCAACATGTCGTGCACGTCAAGAATAATATTTCCGTTATCTGTAACAATTCCTTGGCGATATTCGGGATTACCTCCAAGCTCTACCAGAGCGCGTGCTACTAGGCTCCTCGCCATCGGAATGACCTCAACCGGTAATGGAAAAGCGCCGAGTACATCAACTTTCTTGGAATCATCTGCGATACACACGAATTGCGAAGAAGCCTCCGCAATAATCTTTTCACGGGTCAGCGCAGCGCCACCGCCCTTGATCAAGTTAAGCTGGGGATCTGCTTCGTCGGCGCCATCAATGTATACAGGAAGTGTGCCAGTGGCGTTGAGATCAAGGAGTTCGATACCGTAATCGGTCAGGCGATCCTCCGTCGCCTTGGACGAGGCAACTGCACCGAGGATTTGTATTTTGCTTTCAGCGAGTATGTCGATAAAACAATTAGCTGTTGAGCCGGTACCGATACCAATCGGAGTCTTCGGATCAAGAAGATGCCGTACCTCGTCCAAGGCTGCTTCGGCTACTTGGCGTTTTTTTTCGTCTTGGTTCATCACCGCCCCCTTAGGAAAGGCGAAAGCATAGCTGTTCGGTGATGCAGGCGCTATGATAGCGATCTCAGATTTGGATTTTTCATGTTCGACGCTTTAATTAAAAAGATTCTGTCCGCCCGCGTTTATGATGTGGCAACTGAATCACCTGTTCATCTTGCGCCCTTTTTATCTAAACGGCTCGGTCGGCCGGTGTTTTTCAAACGCGAAGATTTGCAACCGGTGTACTCCTTCAAATGTCGTGGGGCATATAACAAGATGGTTAGTATTCCAAAAGAAATACTTGCCAAAGGCGTCATCGCAGCATCGGCTGGAAATCATGCTCAGGGCGTAGCGCTAGGCGCCCAAAAATTGAAGATTCCCGCGATTATCGTGATGCCAACGACAACGCCTGCAATTAAAGTGCGGTCAGTGAAAGCCCGTGGTGCGCAGGTAGTTCTGCATGGTGATAGTTTTGATGAGGCATTTGAAAAGAGTCAGGAGCTAGTCACTGAGTATGGCTACACGTACCTGCATCCGTTCGATGATGCGGAAGTGATTGCCGGACAGGGAACTGTCGCGGTTGAGTTGTTAAGACAGCTAATGCGACCGATTGATGCGGTCTTCATTCCGGTTGGCGGCGGTGGTCTTGCTGCAGGCATGGCGGCCTACATCAAATATGTTCGACCTGAAATCAAGGTTATTGCGGTCGAACCTGAGGATGCTGCGTGTCTGGCCGCTGCGATGAATGCCAAGAGCCGCGTCGTATTACCGCAGGTTGGTCTTTTTGCAGATGGGGTTGCCGTCAAGCAGATCGGCAAGAATACGTTTGAGGTATTGAAAGACGCTTGTGACGAGGTGATTACGGTTACGACAGACGAGATTTGTGCCGCGGTCAAAGATGTGTTTGATGATGTGAGGAGCGTCAATGAGCCGGCTGGAGCCCTTGCCGTTGCAGGATTAAAGAAATATGCAGAGAGGGAAGGAGCGGGCGACGCCCTAGTGGCAGTTCTTTCTGGAGCCAACGTCAATTTTGATCGTATCCGACATGTGGCCGAGCGGGCCGAGGTTGGTGAAAAGCGAGAGGCAATCTTGGCCGTCACTATACCCGAGCGACCGGGAGCCTTTAAGGCTTTCTGTGAGCAGATCGGTAACCGTAACATAACGGAATTTAACTACCGCTTCGCAGATCGTGACCAGGCTCATATTTTTGTCGGTGTCACGACAGACCCGACCACTGACGACCGAGCTCGTTTGGTTGACAAGCTCAGCGAGGCTGATTTACCTGTCGTCGATATGACTGACAATGAACTTGCCAAACTGCATATCCGGCATATGGTGGGAGGCCGAAGCCCCGAGGCAGGATCAGAGCTTGTGTTTCGTTTTGAGTTTCCGGAGCGTCCAGGAGCACTTCTCAAGTTCTTGAATAGGATCGGCTCACGCTGGAATATTTCGGCTTTCCATTATAGAAATCATGGCGCCGCGTACGGACGAGTGCTCGTATCAATGCAGGCCGAGCTCGCAGAGCAGGTGGAACTGGTGAGTTATTTTGATGATATTGGATATACCTATTTTGATGAAACAGAAAATCCAGCAGTTAGCCTGTTTATGAGAGGCTGATTATCGTTATTCAATTTAACTTACTAGAAAATTTGACATTTTTATTTTTTGTCGTATCCTGCTCGAAATTTGAACAGGTGCAGGATGCATGAACCGTCGCGACCCATTCAGAATGCTAATGATAATTGGTGGTCTAATATTAGCCGTCACCGTTGCCCACAGCGCTATCATTGGCGGATAATCCCACTCTCAGTGACGATCCAGTCAAACGACTGGTCCCATTGATCAGCCTCAAACATTGTTTTTTGCATATTAAATGCTACGCCGATTCTAACCGGTAGCATTGGGGCACACTTCTCCAGCGCGCGGTCGTAGTAACCTCCGCCCATACCTAACCGATGTCCTCTGGTGTCGTATGCGACACATGGCATGATGAGCCAATCAAGAGTATCTATATCGGCCGTTATCTGCTGGTTAGACGTGCGAATGCCAAATTGCGCTTTGATGATATCGGCATCGGATCGAAGATATGCAAGTTCCATCGATGTTTTAGTCAAAATTCTCGGCACGAAACACTGTTGAGTGCTGACAAAAAGGTGGTTATGAAATGCCGATAGATCGACTTCTGAACCGTGTGACATATAGGAGCCAACACGGCAAACGTGTGCTGGAAGCATTTGAATTAAATGCTCAGAAATTATTTTACTGAGGCGCTTGCGATAAGAGGCAGGTACTGCATCTCTCTTTTTCAGGATTTCGGTTCTAAGTATCTGTTTCGACATTAAAGCCCCAGGTTGCCGCTGTCAGTGTGGCCCTTGAACCCAATGGTTCAAGGCGGGAAACGCAAACACACATTAGGCTTTCCGAAGACGGACGTGCGCACCGTATGTTTTGTATATCCCTAGAAAAAGAGTATCGGCTCAGGGACATTACTAACTGGCGTACAACCCAGGTTGCCCGGAGTATATCAGCCTGTTTCAGTCTCAGACAGACGTTCTAGGGTTGCACCTATTCGATCAGCGAGACGCTTGAGCTCATCGTCCGACCCTTTTGTTTCGCCGGTGAGGTGTTCATGTGCAATATTTAGCGCGGCCATCACAGCAAGTCGTTCGAGCGCATTATTACCGGTTTTTTCCTGAATTTCACGCATACGTTTATCGACAAATTCTGCCGCAGCCTCAAGTTCACGCTCCTGACCAGCAGGGCATGCAACCGGAAATTCTCGCCCCAAGATCTGTACACGAACAGTCGCAATTTCGGTCATGACAACACCTCATAGTTTTTAAGCCTGCCTAAAACTGCGTCAATATTTTGGCGGGCTTGGTCACGTTGCTTTAGGAGCTTGGCACGCGCACGTTTAAGCTCTGCTTGTTGCTTCCGCAGGTGGCGATTTTCTTGATTTAGACGTTCTGAAAATTGGATCAGTTTCTCAAGTTGCTGTTCCAACTCCTGCAAATCATTATGCATTTAGGGTTTCCTCAGGCTTAGACGCATCATACGTCTGCTCACTCTTGGGTACAACAGACGTGATACAGTAGCGCAAGAGGAGGACCCACATGATCGAGGAGTTATACCGTTCCATAGACGATTGGTTAGTCGACCAGAACTCGGATATTCGGGCGTCTGAGATTCAGGGGTTGCTTGCTGGATTGATGGCAGCCAATTTGACGGTCAGACCTGACGAGTTTGTGGCGCGTCTTGCTGAATATGCGGATATACACCCCGGAAGCTTCGCCCAGGTATCTGACTCTCTGGACCTACTGTTTGGGGAGCTACATAAAAGTTGGTCGGGGATGGGGCTCGACTTTGAGTTGCTCCTGCCCGATGACAATGAATTAATTGAAGAACGTGCAGATGCCTTGGGCGCGTGGTGCGGTTCCTTCCTTGCCGGCTTGGGTCTTTCAGGAGAGATCTCAAAAACCAGGAATCTCTCTGAGGATGTGCGTCAGGCGCTTGAGGACCTTTCTGAGATCGCTCGTATCGAGGCAGATGGTCAGGATGAAACCCTTGAAAAAGCATTCGCGGACGTCAGTGAACATGTGAGGCTGGCCGCGTTACTTGTTGCCACTGAGTTACCCTGCTATCAACATAAAGACCATGAAAAGGCTACCGTGCATTAAATGAGTGAGTCCATGTTTCCGTTACACGTGTATCAAAATCGTCGTGATCAATTAAAAGGGATGATGCCCGAGAATTCGTTAGCTATTATATCGGCGGCGCGTGAATCGATTCGTAACAGAGATGCGGAATATCCATTTCGTCAGTCGAGTGATTTTTGGTATCTGACGGGCTTCACTGAGCCAGACGCTGTATTGATTATTGGTCCCGGACACCCTGATCGTCTATTCGTCAGACCGAAAAATCCAGACCAAGAGGTCTGGACAGGTCGGAGACTCGGACCTGATCACGTCAAAACGGGCCTAGGAATCGATGAGGGCTATCCAATCGACGAATTGGATGCAGAATTCACAACTTTATTGGCTGATATTACCTCGATTGAATACCCGTTTTATTGCAATGACTCAGCTGCGATTGTAGATCGCGTGATGAAGGCCAAGGGAATTAAATCAAGGCAGCAGGGCCGCCTGTCACATCGTGCTGACCTGTCCCGATTTCTCCACCAAGCGCGGCTGATTAAAACAAACGAAGAGATTGATGTCATGCGAGAGGCGGGACGTATTTCAGCCCTGGGACACGTAGCAGCAATGAGGGCCTGCCAGCCTGGAATGACAGAAGATCAATTGGCATCAATTGTTGAACACACGTTTCGTATGGAGGGTTCTCCAGCGCTTGCGTACCAGACAATCGTCGGAGGCGGCGACAACGCCTGCATACTGCATTACATCGACCGCGCTGATATGTTGAATTCAGGAGACTTGGTCTTGATTGATGCCGGTTGTGAGGTAAAGGGATACGCTGGTGACATTACCAGAACTTTTCCGGTCAACGGATCTTTCACTGAGGCACAAGCAGAGCTTTATGATTTGGTTTTGAGCGCACAAGCGGAGGCGATCGATGCCATGGTTGTTGGGAAGTCGATCAAATCATTTCATGAGGCGGCTTTAAGGCGACTGACAGAGGGTCTGATTGGCCTAAACATCATCGAAGGACCACTGGAAGTTGCAATCGAAGAAAAACGGTATGCAACCTACTACATGCATGGAACAGGTCATTTCCTCGGATTGGATGTGCACGACGTCGGAATGTATGAGATCGACTCGAAGCCGATTGAGTTCAGCGAGGGGATGGTTATTACCTGTGAACCCGGTCTTTACCTGAAGAAAGGATCCGATGCCCCGGCCAAATATCGCGGTATAGCTATCCGTATCGAAGACGATGTGTTGATTACTCAGCAAGGGCCAGAGATTCTCACCAAGGATGTGCCCAAAGAGCGCTTAGAAATTGAAGCGTTAATGCGAGGTTAGAGGTGCAGATCGGGATTATCGGTGGCGGCCCGGTTGGCTCAATCGCAGGCTTAGCTCTCAAGCTGACAGGACATAGGGTCCGTTTGTTTGATCCTACTACTCAAAAGCCAAAGATGTCGCTCGCACTGTCCGAAACAACATTGTCGTTACTTGAGAACATTGGCGTGCAACCAAAGGCCGGTCAAGATCTGGTGGAAATACTGGTGAATGAAAAGGGCTTGCCAGGGTCGATGCTCCTGAATGCTCCTGAATGCGGCCACTCCCGCTTTGGCCGGGCGATATGTTCGCATGAACTCGACCGGATACTAACTGAGCAGGTTGCTGATATGGTCGAACCGGTGGCAGTGACTCAAGTCCGCGCACGCAGCACCACAGGCAATCCTCGCATCGAACTCGAAACCGGCGAGATCAGCGAACCCGATTTGGTGATCTTGGCGGACGGTGGACGCAGCGGCCTCAGTAATTCTATCGGCATGGACGCTCAGCTCCGGTCATTCGATCGAACGGCTTTACTGGGACGGATCCACGTTGAAGCACCGGTCAGAGGCCGTGCATATGAGCGATTTATCGGTACAGGCCCCCTGGCTCTTTTGCCGATTGATCCCGAGGTCTATGGATTTGTCTGGTCCTTAGCACCGCGCGAGGCTGAGGCGCTCAAGCAGGCAACACCGGCGCTTTTGGATGCCCTATGTTTAGCTTTACCCCGCGAACTAGGTAGGATAAAGCTAGTATGCGATGTGGTAAAGATTCCACTTATTGAGCGTTGGATTGATCAGCCCTACCGTCCCGGCATCGTGCTGCTTGGAAATGGTGCACAGACAATCCACCCGGTCGCTGGACAGGGACTGAACCTTGCACTTAGAGGCGTATCGCGACTCGTCGATGCCTTAGCGATGGGTGATCCGGATACTGCGGTTCGTGAGGCGTTTATGTCTTGGAAACCCAACCGTGATCTTACTCGTTTGGCGTCATCGAGCTTGGAGACGCTATTTGATCGTGACCTGTTGTCCCGTAAGTTACTGACAAGCGTCGGAATGGCGTTGGGTGACCAAAGCTCGTGGCTGAAAAGAAAAATCAGCGAGGCCGGAATGGGTATCATCTCTTGAAGATTGTAATTATTGGTGGGGGTTCGATCGGTTTGGCGTCTGCGCTTGTTTGTAAGCGCGTGGGCCATAGCGTAACAGTATTTGATCCAGCCGGGTTTGAGTCGAAAAGAGCAGCTATCGAAATGGACTCTCGAGTTTGGGCGCTTGGTCCCCAATCACAGAGCCTTCTCGAAGACCTTGGCGCCTGGAACCCTAATGATCGCATTTGCGCCTATCAGTCAATGCGAGTGATTGATGCACGCAGTGATGCAAGGGTTACTTTCACTGATCCGACGCTCGGTCACATGGTTGAGGCGGACTGGGTTCGGAATCAGCTATTGAGGGAGGTCTCTGGGATTGATATTCAGTGTATCCAACGATCGGTACAGGCGATCACCCCTTACGGTCTAATCACAGTTGATGATGACACCATGATTGAGGCAGATTTGGTGATTTTTGCCGAGGGCCGGGCGGCTACGACGGCTGTCGCGTCGGGCTTTGAAATTGTGGACGGAGGCTATCACCAACGGGCGGTTATAGGAACATTACATAGTCAGCGGCCCCATTACGGCGAGGCTTTTCAGATATTCACCGAGCACGGCCCGCTTGCTCTCTTACCCCTGCCCGACTGCCGTGGTCAGCATCGTGTAAGCCTCGTCTGGTCATTGGGCAAACCCATCGCCGATGACTTGCAAGAGAATCCAAACAAAATATTAGCCTCATTGATTACTCAAAATAGTGAGTTTGAGCGGGGTCATCTGCGGTTTGTCGGAGATCCTGTGTGGATCCCTCTATCGCAGCAGTCATTGAGGCAGGACGCCTTGGGTTGCCTACTTGCAATTGGCGACACCTCACATGGGATTTTACCGTTGGCAGGGCTAGGGGCGAATCTTGGATTTGCCGATGTATTGGCTTTACGAGCGACATTGGAAAGGTATCCTAAGGCAGGCGGTGATCGGATCGCACGCTCGGTCGCGCGAGAACGCTGTGTCGATCAGCGGACCGTCGCACTGGTTATGGGGCTTTTCTCGGATGTATTTCGATCTGATCAGCCACTCATACAACTGGGCAGGAGCCTCGCATTACGAACCGCCAATCGATATCCCATGATTCGATCATTGATTCAGGAGATGGCAGGTTAATGTTTACGGGTATTGTTCAAGGTATTGGCGTGGTAACGCGATTAGCCGACCGGAAGGGTATCCGCAGGGTTCAGGTTCGGATGCCCAAGGGTTACGAAGAGGGGCTGGCTACCGGCGCTTCGATTGCTATAAATGGGTTATGCCTGACTGTCGTCGGCTGGGATGATCAGGGTGTCCAATTTGATGTCATCGACGAATCATTGAGATTGTCCAACCTTTCTGACCTGCGAGAAGGATCTCTTGTGAACATTGAGCGTGCTGCTAAGTTTGGCGATGAAATCGGTGGGCATGTCTTGTCAGGCCACATTCATGGGTTAGCCACGGTGATCGATGTGGTCCACGCGGAGGCGAATCTTGCAGTCTGGGTCAGTGTGCCAGATGCTCTTTCGAAGTATTTACTGCCCAAAGGCTACGTGTCGTTGAATGGATGTTCGCTGACCGTAGGTGAGTTGGTGAAAAATGGACAGTTTAGCATTCACCTCATTCCTGAAACACGCTCTCTAACAATCTTTGGACAGGTCCGCTCTGGAGATCAATTGAATCTTGAAATTGACTCACAAACGCAGGCGATAGTCGACACAGTCGAGCGAGTGTTGGATCAGCGTTTGTGATGCACTGGCAGCGCCTTCTTGCTGATGCTGTCACAACAGCGGATGGTCTCCTTTCCTGTTTGGGCCTAGATATTCAGCACGTGCCGGAAATTGATAATAGGCCTGATTTTCCAATTCGGGTTCCGCAACCATTCATTGACAGGATGAGGCGCGGTGACCCCTTTGACCCTCTGTTGCGCCAAGTCCTGGCAGTATCAGATGAGCGTCATTCGATGCCAGGGTTTATGCAGAATCCTTTGCAAGAGCTTGATGGGCCGATCCCCGGGGTTTTGCACAAGTACCGCTCACGTGTTTTGTTGATCTATCGCGGCGGCTGCGCTGTAAACTGTCGCTACTGTTTCCGTCGCCACTTTCCTTACCAAGACAGGACGCTAGCCAGACATGATTTGGATGCTGTCGTCAGATATCTTGAAGCGCATTCGGAGGTCAACGAAGTTATCTTTTCCGGTGGTGATCCTCTGATGGCTAGTGACGAAGTGCTTGCTCGCTTTTTCCAACGACTGGAGGCCATTTCTACCATTCGTCGATTACGAATTCATACGCGTTTGCCTATCGTGATTCCTGAGCGTGTGACCGATACTTTTTGTCAGACGGTTGCGTCGATCAAAATACCCGTGGTCGTCGTCTTGCATGTAAATCACGCCAATGAGATTGATAAGGCTGTAGTTAAGGCTGTTTCTAGATTACGAAAGGTATGTCGCTCAATACTCAATCAAGCAGTGATCTTGGGAGGTGTAAATGACTCAGCAGACGATCTTATTGCGCTTAGTGAGCGATTGTTTGAGGCAGGGATCGATCCTTATTACTTGAATGTGTTAGACAGGGTATCTGGTGCGCATCACTTTGATGTTTCAGAAAAAAAGCTGAAGGTACTGCATCAGGCCTTATTGGAGGCACTTCCGGGTTTCTTGGTACCAAAGCTTGTCAAGGAAGTACCCGGTATAGGGCACAAGGTGCTCTGGAAGTAGACCGGATTGAAGGTTAACGATGTTCTTTATTGCGATCGTCTGTGTTGATAACGCCAGAGCCTGCGTTAGCGGGTGCAGTGTTTCTTCAGGGTTAGCGGTTGATGACCTGATGATGTTTGAGATTCGATGATGCTAGATGGTCGAGTGTGCTGCAGAATCACAATTGGTGAAAGCGAGACGACCCCTACAACGACATTTTTATTTGTCTTGATGACGAGCGATTAAGTAGTCCCTAGCCTCATTAATTAGAGCGGCCAGATAGTCCGTCCCATCTTTATCCGGATGCATCTTCCCCATCAATTTTCGGTGCGCGGTTCGGATTTCGACCGGGCTTGCGTCCTCAGTAATCCCAAGAATTTCAGCTGCTCGTTTGGTTGTCATTGGCTGGTTGGGAGCTTCTCGCCGCTGGTGTGCGTGTGCAGCGCCCGCACTGGCGGCCGCACCGAGGCCTAGGATTTGCCTCAACTGTGGAAATATTGATAGTAATCCCCGCATGCTCCACAAGCGGCGACCAAAAGCAGCCACTGGTGCTGCCAGCGCTGCCAGCGCTGGGAGCTTCCCAGTAACTACCAGCAATAGAATACCTGTGGCGACTGCGCCGCCAATAACCTTCCATCTATTTTCTGCTATCCAGCCTTTGGTTGATCCGCGAGTTAGCAAATAAAACAGGGCTAGCAATGCTAGTACAATAATCAATGATCTCATGTTCTATAATTGTCTGGACAAAACTAGGACAAAATTGTCACACTAAGGTTATGCCTACATTAGAGACAATTTCAAGCATCGATACTGCGCCGCGTCATCCCATAAGGTTGGTGGCTAACCGCACCGGACTCACGGTCGACCTCATTCGTGCCTGGGAGAAACGGTACCACGTTGTTGATCCGGCGCGTAGTGTTACTAAGCGCCGTCTGTATAGTGATTACGATATTGAGCGGTTGCGATTGATTCGGCTTGCCAAACTAAACGGTCGGCGCCTGGTAGATGTTGCACCACTAACGCTTGAGGCTTTGCGCGACGTCGTTTCCGAGGATAGCCGATACGAGGCTCCACAAGAAAAACAGACAGAGGTCTTTCGACCAAGCTGGACCAATCCACTCGAGTCCTCTGATACGCGCTATGACGTAGACGCAATGCTGTTTGCGGTACAGACGATGGATCAGCATCGCTTTGACCAGTTGTTACAGGAAGGCCTCGTGAAGCAGTCGCTACCTTCCTATCTTGAGACGGTGATCGGCCCGCTCCTGCACCAGATTGGTGAATCGACACGTTTGGGAAAACTGCGGATCGCCCACGAACACATGGCGACTGCCCACCTTCGAACTTTTATCGGTGCGCTTCGATTTCGTGAGACCTATACCGGTAACGAGCCAAAGATTGTGATTACGACACCGACCGGACAGTTACACGAACTCGGCGCCTTGATGGTGGCTGCACTCGTGTCTGTCGACGGTTGGTTACCCGTGTATCTAGGCCCGAACACACCGGCAGATGAAATTGTGGCCTGTGCGATGCAGTCTGGTGCTCGAACTGTCAGTCTGTCTCTTACTTATCCAGCGGATGATCCACGGATTCCGACAGAACTGACACGCCTCCGATCGCAGCTTGATCAGAAAATTCCGATATTTGTCGGAGGCTCTGCGGCTGCGCATCATTACGAACTCACGAACAAACTTGGTCTATTATCTCCCCCGACGCTTGATGAGTTGAGGCACTCCTTGAAAATGCTACGCCAAAGCCAAATTGGGGCAAGCGCCTAGTGACTGCATCAGATTTAAAGAAGCTCATTGAACATGGTCAAGCCCCAGCATTAGAGATACATGCGTTTGAAGGAATAATTTATTTGGTGAAAATCATCACAGATGCCGGCGGGACTGTGCTGAAGAAAGAAGACGGCAATAATCAAGTTTTTAAATCGTCGACGCAAGCAGGGATCGCATTGGCAGGGGTAGGTGGTAAAGAGGCGGTTATTGTACATCAGTGCGCTTATGATGAAGTGATTGGGCATGATCCCTGTCTCCGGGAGGATGCGGCGTTGCGGACGCCAATGGACCTCCGGCTATTGGCTAGCTTCGGCTAATCTTAATTGGTTTCTGCGTTCGCATAGCTCCGCGTATTCGGGAGTGTTGTCTCCGGTAAGTACGCCGTGACGAATCGCAAAATCGATGATAATTAGGTTGCAGTTGTATTTGAATGCATAGCTTGTCTTGATGATCGAGAGCACCTG
>MDTE01059543.1_pt1 | contig 19728 bp, 23 predicted proteins | sample 811231 | NCBI WGS metagenome assembly MDTE01 (sample SAMN05326651, study PRJNA326480) | marine metagenome | isolation source: seawater | place: Indian Ocean: Red Sea | collected 2010 | reverse complement strand
TTCAGATGGGAAATGTTCTGTATGACTATGAGATAATATAAACCACTTTAACTTGTAATCTTCTTGAATCACTTGTTGTCTAGCTTCCCAACCATAATAATAATCCATCACACTATTGATTACTAAGATTGGTAGTGCAAGAGTTATAGTAAGTTTCTTCCAGTACTCTGTTAGTTTCTTAAATCTCATCTTATATTCCCCCTCTCATCATGGTGAATGGTTTTAGAGTCTGGAAATGTAAAATTATAATATACTGGTTCATTTCCATATTCTTCTTTTAATTTTACTATTGAATCTGTATGATATAAATCTTTATCATAGTCAAAATCATAATGACTTAATCCAGCATACATCATAGTTTCAAAGTGACATGCAGGATGTCCATTCTGTATAGACATATCTTTATATTCATCTAATCTTTCCCATTTAAATATATCCTTACCTAATTGAGTTTCTATAATGAAAAACGAAGTATGAAATGGAACTGACTTACCATCAATAAACTTTCCTTCTTCATCAAACATCCATTGTCTTGGTTGACTGCCTATTTTATATTTACCCTTTACTTCTTCGTAAAGATAATCTATATATTCTGGTGGTGTCTCTACATCACCATGAAAATGTAAAACATAATCACACTCATCAAATAACCCACCTTCAAATGGTGTTGATAAACCAATATAAACTCCATCCATATGTCCTGGATTCTGGTCTACTTGATAGATAGGGAAAAAAGTTTCTTTATCAACGTGTTTAATTGCCATACTATCTTGACAAGGTGTAACAAGTGCAAGTAAATGGTCTTTATTAATTCCCTCTAACCATTCATTTTGTTTCTGAATGTAATCTGTTCTATGTGTTGTTACTAATACACCTAACATATTATATCCTTTAAATCGTTATATAATTCTTCCGCCCACATTTGATGTCCAATTTCTGTAGGATGGTGGTCTTTAAAAAATTTAGTACTATGAATATTTTCCGTATTTTTGGGTGCAACGGTCTCCATCACATATTTCCTAAACGAAATATCTTTGAAAACTTTACTATATATTTTAAAAAATTCTTCAGCAGATTCTTTTTCTTTACTATCTACATTAGATATCAGTCCCTCTGTTATATCAGTAATAGAATGCTCTCCCTCATAAAAAGCACTATAAAATAAATGACCAATTCCGTATGATTCTAAAAAATAATGTAAATACAAATTATGATTGATATATCGACTCATGTATTCTTCACGATTCCAAAAATACTTACCATAGTTTGTAAAAAATGAATGCAAATGTTTATTATCTTTATTTTTTAAATAGTTTTTAATTTCCGCGGGCCTTAATGTGAACCAATTAGCATCTGCTGGAAATACCATATCCTTATGATAAAAATCTTTCCTTTCAGGTGAAGTCCATCCTATTATGACAAATATCTCATCACCATTATATTGTTTTAGTAATGATAAAACATTATTTATAGTTCGTCTAACTATAGTATCATTTGATGATCCTGGTACAGCTACATTTTTAACATTTACATTTAATAACTTTCCTAATTTATGAGGCCATAGTCTTGGTAATCTATAATCATCATTTCTCCAATGCATGAGATTATTATCAAGAACATCTGCTAATTCTGGATTAATCACATTATTGTCATCACCCAAACTACCTGCAGTCCAACTACATCCCTCACATAATAAAATTTTCTTCACAGATATAATTCCTCAATCTTCTTATAAACTTCCTTTGACCACACTTCATGTCCATAATCATTTGGATGGTCATCATATGGTTTATATGATGTTTTTTTATGTAATGGGTCTACTTTATTTAAATAACTACTCCACGAATGATATGTTTCATCCAACACCCAATTTTGTAAGTTTATTTTATCGAATGTTTTCTGATTCTTATTCCTAAAATTTTCAGTCTGTTTGTCTAACAAACTCCAAAGACTATCCCAAAAAACATATTTTATATTATTAGATTCTAAAAATAATTGTAGAAACAAAATATCATTTAAGTATTTTCCGTACTTGTGATTAAAATCATAAAAATAAGTCAGATACACTTTCCAAAATTCGTCTGGATACCCAGCTCCCATTGGAAACATTCCTCCAAAGTCATCCACAAAATGTCCCTCTGTAAAATTTTTTATATTTTGTTTTATAGCTCTACGCCATTTAGTTATTGGTAAATAAGGGAATCTTCTTCCACTTATTGTCAGTAATCCAGCTATATTTAATTGCTCATATTTTCTATCTATATTATTATACATTTCAAACCTGGTAAATTGTGACCACCCTATCAAAACAATTAAATCATTCCACTTATCTTCATTGGTCAATAACCAGTCCATAGTTTTCCTTCTAATACGGCCATTTCCAGAACCACCCCTCGCGTCTGTATAAAATTCACAATTTAACTTTTTAGCGATTAACGCGGACGCCGTTAATCCGTTATCTATTCTGTTCCTCGTGTCCTCATCACTTCCCCCATCTCCAGCAACAAAACTACAACCATTTGTATAAAGATACTTCACCCTAAAACCTTTAATAAATCCTCTTTAGTTTTTTCTAATGGTTTAGTACCATTAAAAAATGTTTCCTGATTATGTTTAATCTTGTCCCAAACACTACTATACATATCATGCACTTCGTCCATAGTAAAATTTAAAACACGATTTATTTCATTTACAAAAAATTCTGTTTGGGTCAAAAGACTTCTTGGTTTATCTTGTGACAAATCATCATATGATTCATCAAATAATTCAGGAAAAGTCTCATATCCAACGCTTCTCAAATACTCTAATGACCCTCTATGTGCTATATATAAAAATGGTTGTCCAAAATAAAATGGTTTAATAATTTTTTCATCTAAAAATAATCTATTATCTATAGAATCAGAATCAATATGATGTACTATACTGAAATAAGAATCATCATGAAACTTTTTTAATGACATAGAAATTGGCCAATCACTATGTGAATCACCAAAATCTCCCCCATCTCTTATAAAATAATCTAATCCATCTAAAGACTTATTGTATTCCATTTCACTAACATATACTTTATCTAAATATTTTTCATTTCTCCTTAACCTACCAAGTAATAATTTTCTCGAATGATGCATATTCCTATTTAAATGAATAAAAGTTTTACTTCGTCTATCAACTGGATTTATATCTCTTAAAGTATCATGATATTCTTTCTTACATGCAGATCTATAATTCCAATAACTTCCATCAATACCCAGTACTTTAATTTTTTCTTGAAATTCAGTAGTGTCAAACCATTTATCATAATTTTCCTTCAATCTTAAATCAGAATTAATAAAAATAATCTTATCAGCTGGAAGTTTATATTTTTCTATAGCGTTATGTATTCGTATAAATGTTGATTTTGGAAAAAAACCTTCAATATAATACAAGATAACAAAATACTTTTTTGATAAATTTAAACCTTCCCATTCTATCGTCACATCTTGTTCATCATTTACTTCTTTTGTATGACAAGATATATGTTCATTCAAAAAATCATATAAATTTGGATTATACTCGTACATTATCAATCACTCATACTTTCTATAAAAGACTCTTCATTAAATTTTTCAGTAGAAACATTGACAAAAGGTGTTCTATTATATAAAGTTGCTATCTCACTCCAACTTGAATCTACGTGTGTAAGTAAAAAACTACAATAAGACAAAGAAAATAAATCTATCACGTTCGCTTTTGCATATTCTTTTTGTTGTAAAGCTTTCTTTTTTAACTTAGGATAATTTTTAAATGCATTATGAGGATCTTTAAGATTTGGATTTACATCTGTAGAATCTATTATATCAAAATTATCATAATAAACACCAAGTTTTTTCTTATCAATGTCCGCACTTAAATAAAACTTTTGATTAGGGTTTATTTCCACAATTTTTTTCATAATATCTAAATAATCTTTATCCTCAATATACCTATAAAACCTATCATCTCTAATAGTTAAATTTTTATTCGCAACCCCAACCCCTCTCCTTATGTGAATTCCTACTACATTATCTCTCATAAGAACAATTCTATCTGCTATAAATTTATCCTTTACCTTTATTTTTTTTAATGGTCTTTCAGTTGCGTAATGATGTATACCTAATTCATCTTTTCCCCAAAAAAATCTTGAATAATCAAATCCACAAGTAGGATACCAATTCTTAGAAGTATCCAATTTAAAATTATCTTTTTCTAATTCATTAGAATCAAATAATTCTGTATTTTTTTTAAAGTCTACTCCCCAAGAATCACTTCCCATTGTGTATGGAATATCTAAATATTCTAATTCTTGCCACCAATGATTTTCTACCAAAATAGTGAATTTAAAATTATTTAATTTATTTATCTCGTACGCTAATTCCCAATGATATATTCTATTACACAATCCAGTATCAGTAGTTCTATTATGTCCTTTCCAGGGTTCAGCCCATTTTAAATAACTCACTGCATTGCCTCTAAATAACTCGAAGAAACAAACTTATCAGGCCATCCTATATGATTTATATTTCTATATGATTTTGCAAATGCACTCCATCTTGAAGGATAATACATTACTATAAAATTACAATAAGATAATGAAAATAAATCCACAATATTTTTCAAACAATTTTTATGTAAAACTTTGGATACATACTTTTTAGATAAATCCACACTTGAATCTAATTTACTCATAACATTTCTATAATCAATTATATCAAAATTATCATAAAACACTTTTAACTTCTGTACATCTAAATCACTACTTAAATAAAATCTTTGAGCTGGATTAACTTTAATTATTTCATTCATGGTATTCAAATAATATTCATCACTAACATAAAAATAATTACTATCAGAATGTGTTTCTCTAAAAAGATTTTCTGGACTATCAATACCTTTACCTCGTCTGAAGTGAACACCAACAATCTTATCAGTACTCTCCTTTATAGTATTTTTTAAATGAGAATTTTTTATCTTAATAGTCTGTAAAGGTCGTTCATCTTGATATCTATCTAAAAAAAATTTATTCCAATCATTTCCACAAGTAGGATACCAATTAAAATCATCATCAAGTTTAAAATCTGTTAATTCTTTAGAATCAAAAGGTAAAGCTCCATGAATAAATTTGGTATGCACATCAGGTGAACTTTCTGTATAGGGAAACTCTAAATATTTAAGTTCAGGCCACCAAAGTTCTTCAAGTGATATTTTAAACTTAAAATCATTCACACGATTTATCTCATAGGCTAATTCCCAATGATGTATCCTATCGTTCAAACCTGTATCATCATATTCTCCATACCCACCCCAAGGTTCACACCATCTAAGATAATTCATTTTTTCCAAAATTCATATATACCTTTTTCAACTTCATAAGTTTCCCAAAATTTACGGCTCTTGTTAGGTTGTTGTTTTGCCCAACTCCACATTTTTGTAAGACCTTCTTTTAAATCAGTTTTAAATTCATAACCAATTAATCTTTCTGACTTCTCCCAAGTAGGATATGCATCTCTTACTTCATGTCGTTTTTCCGTATAAACTTTGTCTCCACCTTCTATAACTTGTCTCAAAATTTCATTCGCTTCATTGATAGAATAAAACTTATTTCCACCAAGATTTATAATCTGTTTTGAAGCGTTGTCATCAACACCAGCTTTGTACAATGGTTCTAAACAATCTCCAATATAACTAAACGCTCTTTTTTGTTCACCATCTCCAAAAATAGTCATTGATTCTTTATTCATATGTTGATACATCCATATACCTAAAACATTTCTGTATTTATCCCATATATTTTGATTTTCACCATACACATTATGTGGACGGATTATACACCAATCTAAACCATGTTGTTCTCCTGCAACTTGTATGTCCATCTCACAAGAATATTTTGCTATACCATAAGGGTCTATCGGTGATGGTAAATGTTTTTCATCAAAAGGTCTAACTCCATTATGTCCATGTCCATAAACAGCCATAGAAGAAGTAAACACCAATCGTTTTATATTATAATTTATACAACCATTTATAATTTTTGCCGTAGAGATAAGATTATTTTTATAATTATAAGTTCTCATAAAAGGACTCAAACCTTCTGCAGCGTATGCGGCAAAATGATAAACAATATCTGGTTTAACTTTTCTAAATACTCTATCTACTTGCCCACCATCAGCTAAATCAAATTTATAAAAATCTACTTCTTCTGGAATATTATCTATGTAACCACCACTTAAATCATCTATACCAATAATCTTATGTTCTGTATTTTCAATAAGCCACTCTGCTAACTTACTCCCTAATAAACCAGCTACTCCTGTAATCACAATTTTCATGATAATACCTTTGACATTTTTTCACAAAATACTTTTTCACTAAACTCATTTTCCCAATTCTCACGAGCTTGTTGTTCACAATCTCTTTTAAAAATAGTATCATTTTTCAAACTAAGAGCCAACTTTCTCGCTCTACCAACATTACCCATTTTTACTGATAACTTAGGGTGTATTTTTCTTTGTGTATCTGCTTCATCATATCCAATACAAGGTATTCCATGAAATCCACAATTCATAGCAAATGTCCCTGCGGCGATAGTAGGCATTAAATGTACTCCAACATCAAATTGAGATAATGCGTCTATCCATTCTCTCCACTGCATGTATGGTAAATACTTTATATCTTCTATCTCATCTTCTTTATTTTGTTTTCTTCCCATACTAACACAATGTATACTATGTTCTGGTTGAAATATACGAGCAACAACATAACTATCAAATCCACCATACCAACGAACAAAGTTACCACCCATAATTACAGCATCTCCCCATTCATTTCGTGGAACAATATCATCTGTAATCATCAATGATGGTATATCGTGTATTGGTTTTTCATGTCCGACTAATCCACTAAAATAATCTATGTCAGTTTCATTCTCTGTCAAAATTCCATCTACATCAATTAAATTATTATAATGCCAAAACTGATGATGAATAGGCATATCTTGAAATACCCAAGATGGGCCTTCTTGCATAAACCATACTTTATCAGAAAATCTCTTAGCGTGTTTAATTAAATTTATACTATATAATCTATTTCTATCCTCTGGTGTTTTAGGAATAAGTAATACAGTATGGTCATAGTGTTCTGTAACACTCATGATGTCAAATAAATTATAATGATACGCATCTAATGCACACATCTGTGCAAATTCTGTTCTCATATTAGGATGATTTCTTGGTATCTTTCCTCGAAATCCCATCTGCGAAAAGAACGCTATCTTTCCACCATTATATTTATTTTTCCAATCTGGATTTCCAATTGATGGATCATTCATCAATGGCATATTGTGTATTGTTTCTTTCATTTACTCTTTCCCACCTCTCGCAAGTTCTGATATAAACTCACTATTAGCGTATTCTTTTGACATATAAGCTACCCTATCCTCTCCAAACATCTTTGTAAACTTATATCCATTTAAATTAACCATAATATTTCCCCATTGTAAATCTGGATTCTTTCCATCATAAGGGTCACTAAACCATTCAAATCCGTTTAGTTCTCTCAACGCCTTTCCTCTTATACAAATAAAACTACCTCTGATTGTCATACATTGTAATGGATTATCAAAAAATTCTTTATTAACTGCAACATCTTTCCAAGTCTTAATAGCCGCGAATGGTCTATACTCATTCTTATTTCCTGGTGTTATGATTGCATCTGGATCCAAATGAAATCCATAATTTTGTCCATTACCTATCACATCAAACTTATCACCTATTTGGTCTATACATAGATTTACAAATTCCCAACTCTTTATAACAATATCATCATGTGTGAAAAAAATTATATCTTCATCTTCAAATTTAAACTTCTCATATATTTGCTGATAACCACCCCACTCTAAACCTTCATTTGGAAACATCTCATAATCAAAATTCTTCTTTATAATGTCTGGAGGTTCTTTTCTACAATTCCAAAAAACCTTCATCTCTGGATTCTCATCATTCATCCATTTGAGACCTTTATAATATTCTTCTTGGTTATAATGCCAACCTATTACACAAAAATAAATCACGACAACTCCGAAAATGTTTTAAATTTTACATTATTATTAGATGTTAAATAATCTAATATAATTCTAAATGTTTCATAATTTTCTGAAGTCCAATTATTTTGATTATAATGTCCAGCGATATGTGATTGGAAATGTATTGCACCGTCCCATTCTCTTAAACTATCAGTTTCATTTATGGAATCTTCTCCATAAAAAAGTTTAGTATTAAAATTTATTCCTTTATTAATCCTATCGTGTTGTGCTACCCAATCAAAATGTTCACATACTGCATCTGCACTATCTTGTGTACATCCCCATCCTGGCATTCTGAATCCACTAGGGTTTACTCCAACCATATCCCATTCATTAACTATATCTTTAACTCTCTCTTTAGCTTCGTGATAACTCAACTCTAAAAATTCTTGTTCTCCAATTTCCTCAAAAGTATATTTAAAAACTTTGTGATAATGTCCATGTGAAGATAACTCAATCCAATCTTTAGACTTCCACCAATCTACCCAATCTTTATTTTTACTTAATGGATACTTATCGTGATAATTAGATGGTATAAATAAATTAAATTTACAACCATACTCTTTATTTAATTCTTCTAAATATCCTACTGATTCATCACCTTCACATCCCCAACCTTGTTCTGGATGTAAATCATCTATCGCAATTACTATTTTCATACTAACAAATCCACCATATTAGTTCCCATAAATCTCTCCTGCCAATATTCCTTTTTAACATTTTCATTTAATATTTTAACAAAGTCCTCGTGTTCTGGATGTTCAGATTTCCACACCGCTCGTTTGTTAAATTCTTCTTCTGTAAAAGTATCCCAATTAGTTATTTTACTAAAATAAACATAAATACTTTTATTACCACTCTCTTTAACTAACCTATCTCTAAGTTCTATAAACATTGGAATTTCCTTATAATTCAAATCTTGAACCACCATACTGATTCCAAACCATTCTATTTCCTTTGGAATAAATTTCAAATTTTCCATCAACTGATTCCAATCTCCACCTCTTCTCACTACATTATAAGTCTTTTCAGTAGCTGCATCCATAGATACCTCTGCATCTGTAACTAAATTATGAATTCCACTCATTTTTTTCCATAATTCTTTTGTCCATTTTACTCCATTGGTATGTAATCTAATAGTCTTAACACTTGGAAAATCTTCTTCTTTAAAATCAACCAAAAATTTTCTAAAAGTTGCACTCCCAAATGGATCTCCTGTACCTGTAATATATAACTTTCTTGTACCATTTCGTATAACTTCCACAACTGAATCTTGAATCTTCTCTATTTTTTCTAATTCTTTTCCTCGTGGTGTTACTAATTCTATTCTACATGATGGACACGATATATTACAACTTCTATCATAATCCATCTTGATAAGGTCTGGAGAAAAATCTAACTTTGTTAATTTATTATCTATAATATTTCTATGATGTTCACCTCGTTCCTTATAAAGTAATTCAATATCTTTCATTTTTCTAACATAAGGTGCTGTTTCAATAGAACCAACATTTGGATTACTATGAACATTTTGTAAATGAGGACACAAAGTTTCATTACAATATTTAAATGAACCATCTAAAATAGATTCTCTAAATTTTATAGCTCTATTACTATTCCATACCTTATCCCACTTATCAGTATAGACATTACCAAAAACATATCCTGTTTCTCCGTTATCATCACGTAACCAACCTGGACAACAAGGTGAAACATCTCCATTAGCGTTTGGTGTATCAAGTGGTTCTCCTGTATGTCCTATTTCAGCCCATCCACCCATAGCTATTGAACAATATAATTTTTCATCACTCGACATAATTTTCTTTAATATATTCTATTATATCTCTTGTAGGTTTCCAACCCAGTTCTGTCATAGCTTTTTTATCAGTACACAAACTTTCTCTGACTTCACCATCTCTTTCTGGTAGATATTCTCTTGGATACTCTTTCCCAAATCCATCAGCTAACTCATTAATAGAATAATTTTTCCCATTACCTAATTCAAATTCTTCACCAGCTATATTAGAAACACTTAAACGATTACCAACTCTTATCAATCCATCCACTATATCTTCCACATTAGTAAAATCTCGTCTTTGTTCACCATCACCAGTAATAGGTAAAGATTGACCATTTTTATATTCTCTTTCAAAAATACCTAATACATTACAATAAGCTCCGTCTGTAGATTGTCGATGTCCATATACATTATAAAACCTACATATCGTAACAGGTAACTTAAATACTTTAGAATACATCTTACAAACCTCTTCACCTAACCATTTGGTAAAAGTATATGGATTTGCATATAAATCTCCATGTTTTGAAGATGACCCCGCATACACTACTGGAATATTTCCATTCTTTCTCGCCAACTCACATATATTTTGAGTACTAACAACATTTGAATTAAATGTAGTACTTGGATCTTCAAATGATGGTTGAATTCTTGGTAATGCGGCAATATGAAATATAACATCAGGTTCACTATTAACGAAAAAACTATAATTCTCACAAACTGATAAATCAACATCAAAATATTGAACACCTTTTTTTGTTACAATTTCATTTTCTTTTTTACCTGTAGAATAGTTATCTAAACTTGTAACTCTATGTCCGTCTTCTAATAACCTACTAATTAAGTTATAACCAACAAATCCACAGCCTCCTGTAACTAACACTTTCATTTCACTTCCTCAATTTTATTTTTTATAAATGGATACATATATTTATATATTTTTTCATGACCAAGTTCATTCGGATGACCACCTTCAGCTAAATTACCATCACTCACCGAATATAAATCTCCAATAAAATTTTTACTATCAATCAAATCAAAATACTCTTTATCACTTTCTGTAATCTTTGCCTTGTTAAAATAAGTATTTCTCTCTACGTCAAACATCAAATATTTAATTTTGTTTAATTTAAAATAATGTTGTAACCCTAAAACATTTCTGATATATCTTAAATAATCATCATATTCAGAATGATATTTGATATAATAATCTAAACTTATACTTTCTCCCTCTAATGCCGCTTTAGCTCTAAGTTCTACTTTCTTTCCATCATTATTAATAATATCTTTTCTGATTGGATAACTCCAAACAATTATTACAAAATAATCTTCAGTATTATTAACTTTAGAAAAAAATTTTAAAGTTTTATCCAATATAAGTTCATTAGATAAACCAATCATGGACTCATTTATTAATTCTAAATTAAATTCTTTTGCAACTATATACGGCCAAATTTTAGTTTTATCATCAACTTCATAACCATAAGTCCAACTATCTCCATTGACATAAATATTCATTTTTCAATCTGACTATCACCTTTTAAAACTCTATAAGAATCTGAATCTTCATGATGAGTTGATACTTCAAATACTACTCCATCTGTCAATGCTTCTAATTGGTGTGGTAGTCCTGGTACTTGTCTTACTATATCACCTTCAACCAATTCTACCCCGCATACTTCTGCGGTTTCAGTATCTATCCACCTATAAATAAAATTACCCTTTTGTACATACCAAGTTTCATCTTTATTCATATGATAATGCATTGAAAACTTACAACCACTTTTAAATCTCAACAACTTACCACAATACATTTCATTGTTTTCAATTATAAGTTCACTTCCCCAACCTTTAGGAACATTACATCCTAAAGTAACTTCTCTTACTCCCAACTTATCTCCCAATCTTTAAACTCTGCCGCAATACAATCAACCTTATAATCTTTTCTACCAACATCTTCCAACTGGTCTTGTATTTTGTTCTTAGCTGTATTTCTAATACCATTTAATCCATGTGTCAAACCAAGATTTCCATCACCTTCACCTGCTCTGTATTTAGTTTCATTATACCAAATGTGAGTATTCATTTGTGCTAATACTACAATAGCTCGAATCATTTCACCAGTAGGTTTTTCCCAATTCATAAGTTCATTTAAATCATGAACTATATCTTGGATTTCTTTTGCGTATTCTTCCTTGTGTTCTGATATAAAAACTTCCTTTAACTGAATGATGGAAAGTCTATCTATTAACTCACTTATCGTTGGTAGATATTTTCTTGATTTCATCTTGTAACTCTATCCTCGTAATTAATTTTTTAGAATTATTATTTAAATTGTGTAGATTAGTTTCACATACCTTATGATTTATCATCCATGTATTATTATTCTCTCTATGTATGTGTGCTGCTTCATCTTCCATTCCTTCTACGTACATTCTTTTCTTTGGGTGATTTCTATTGTGTACTTTCAATATATTTTTCACTACAAATTGTTTATATTCTCCACCAAGTATTTTACCCGCTACAGTCATAAAAGAAGTATCTTCTCCACACGCCCAAACTCCCAACGGTATATTTGCTCCTGCCATAACCAATTGACTTGATATAACCAATCCACTACCATCAAATTTTGGACTATTTATCATACTTAACATAACTTCATCTGATTCGGAATTAACTTCATTCATTTCATCTAACGACATAGTATATAAAATACTACTTGGGTCATTTTCCCAATCTTCTTCTCTCTCTTTAAACTTTGCATCTGTAAATTTAGGATGTTCTAAAACCTTCCAACTATCGTCCCACATTTTTCTAACTGCAAATGTAACTATGTATCTATAAATATTATTCTGATTCGTGTAATCATAAATTGATTTTAATACTTGATATGTTTCCTTCGGTAACAAACAATCACTTTCACCCCAAATCAAAAAATCAGTATTAGGTGCGTACATATTATTAAAATCTCGTCTGTAATCACCTATAAAATAAAAATCATCTGAATCTGTCGTATTAACATTTAAATGTTCATATCTAAAATTTTGTAATATTTTTGTATAAAACTTTTCTTCTACTTGTTCAATAACTTTATCATTCTCTGGTTTCTCAAAATATGTGTTAGTATTGAGATAAAAATCTATATAAATATTTTTATGTTCTTCTTCTGGAACTTGACCGATAAGTTGTATTAAGGAATCTACATATTCTTCAACCATTTCAATCTCATACCACATTATATGACAACCTATAGCTATTTTCATATAACGGCTCTACCTTTCATATCTTCCCAATCTCTATTCTTTCTTACCTTGTCATTTACACCAAGAACTGTCTTTAATAACTCTGAATCAAACTCACTAACTATAGCTGAAACATCTTTTGGTAAACAATGACCACCAAAACCAAAATCTCCATCGGGCCCTGGAACTGCCCAATGTGATTTACCAAGTCTCTCATCATATGTTGCGTACTCTACAACTTTGTCGTAATCAATCCCTATCTTATCACATACTATTTTCATTTCATTAGCGAATGAAACTTTAGTTGCTAAAAATGAATTAACAAAATACTTCACCATCTCAGCAGTCTTACTTCCTGTCTTAACAATAGTCGCACTTGGAAATACCTTACTGTAAACTTGTCTTAATTTATTAGTTCCTTTTCTTGTACCACCTAATATGATACGAGTCTGATTTTTAAAATCTTCAAGGAAATTCATCTCGGTAAGAAACTCTGGATTGAATATAACATTTACACCATCATACTTTTTATTTAACCTATCTGTAGTTCCTGGTGGAACTGTAGATTTAATTACCACAATTGGTTTATTACCTGGGTCACCTGGACTAACAGCTGGATGCCAACCATTAGTTACTTCATCTATTTCTTCTATAACACTCTCAACTATATCTGTATGACAACTACCATCTTCATTCATTGGTGTTGGAACACATACAAATATAACTTGACAGTTTGATACTAACTCAAAAAGATTACAAGTACTTTTAGATTTAATCTTATCGTATGTTTCTACTTGATAATGAGGTTCAAACCCAACCTTAATTGCAGTTCCCACATAACCTTGTCCTATTATTCCTATTGTCATTTACTATCACTTTCCTCTTCTTCTGTAAATTTCTTAATATCATATATCGACTTACACTTAGGATAATTAAAATATTTAAAGTCCATGTCAAACATCGAATTTACTGACATTAAGGTTTCCTCATCGTAAAAAATATGGTAAGGAGAATTTCTAATTACATTTGTACTATTGTAATACACATGGTGTTGATATCTTTCTGTATGTGTATCATGCTTCATCGACTTATACTTATCCAAGTAATCATCAAAACTTTCAAATGGTTTGAAGAAGTCCGAAGATTCTTTCCAATAATCCTTGAGTACAAAATTATTTAGTACATCTTCAAGATGATGAAAAATAACTTTATCCTTCATCTCTTCCATTTTTTGTAGACAATACTTTTCAAAAGTATTTATTTTCATATGGTCAAATTCTTTTACTGGATGACCTAACTCAGCTAACATATCCACACAAGTTGGTATTACATGATTATAGTATATTTCTAAATCTGTGGGAAGGTCTTCTGTGGCATTAGGAATCAGACCATGTTCTTCCCATACCTTTTTGGTTTTACGGATAAAATTTCTAAATTCATCAACCTTCTCATCTGATGTCCTCTCAATGTAATCTATGTTACTGTCACTCGTAAATTTCATTTGAAAGAAGCTCGATATCGTTTTTCTGTATGGATTCCTACCATACACATGAATTTCATCGGCGGGTATTTTTTTTCGGTTTTCCGCTATTAGTGGAACATCAAAATATCCATTTTGTATCAAATTCCTGAAAGTGGAAGAACCACACTTATGGGGAAAAATTATCCTTATCTTTTTATTATTTAGTTCTACTATAACATTAAACATTCAATGTTATTCTTTCAAATCTTTTATCTGCTGGATTTCTATCTGATACTATTTTTATATCAATACCTCTCTTTACTGACCAATCATAAAATTCTTTTGTACTTTCTATTGCTTCAATTAACTCACCATCTTGTGGTTGAGTTCCTTTCTCATCATCATAAACTTCTTTAGATGACTCATCTGACACAAAGTGTTGACTACTATCCCACTTCGCATATGGGTCTCCAATATCCCAACCAATTGTAATTATCTTTTTACAACCTAACAAAAGTGGTATTGGAAACGCTAATTCATAAGTTAATCCTGGGCCCCACTTTATCTCTACTCCATGTCTAAAACTAAATAGATTATCAAACTCACGAGTTGCTGCTGTAGTCTGATGTTGCATCGTGAATGGTGGATTTGAAACTGGTACAAATATATCCATTGGATGCATTGATGCAAACTCCAAATGTTCTTTAAAGTATGACTTTGCTAAAGCGTATACAACTATAGTATTATCAGTAACATACTTAGTCTTTTTATGATTCCAAGTATTCAATAAATGAAAATCTACACACTCTCCTACATAATCATAACTATGTTTTACTGAACATACTAATTTGTCGGACAAAAAATCATTTAACTTCTTCTTATCATGTGTTCCAAGACTTGGCCCAGCTGTAACATAATACGCTGTCTCTCCTTTGTAAATGTCTTTTAAATATAAAATTCTTTCTTCAATAGAACCTAAAGTATTTAAATGTCTTTTTATATCTGGTGTTTCTTTTTTCACTTCATTAAGTTCCGTAATACAATCTTCTAACCGTAGGAAAATCATCATGGAAATAAAATGCAAACTCCAACTTATCCAAAATATCTTTTGATTCCAAATGACACGGTATCAATCTGTGATTGGAAATTGATCCCATATGATCGTGTATTGTAGATTCACCATCCCACCAAGTATTTGGTTCTCGTGTAATATATTTATCTAAATTATCATAAAGTTTACAATAGATATCCATAAGTTTCGGACTTGAAAACGCCCATTGGTCAATAACTCCTTCTTTATTATGAGGATAACCCACTAATGGAATATCTTCATTCTTATATTTATTATTTTTTATCAACGGTAAATTATCTTTTTTTCTTATTGTGTACCACTCTCTATTGCCACGCCCTGGTATTCTATTCCAATGTCCTAACCAAAATTTATTTGGATCAAACTTACTAAAATCAACTATAGTATTCCACGCCAAATCATATCTACCAATATACACCATATCATACTTTACACCAGTTTCTTTCTCATACTCTTGTCGTAACTCAGAAACTATTTTATGACTCCACCATTTATGATAATGTCCTTGAATTCTATTACCTTTTCTACCCGCGTGATGATTCTTTGGTATTTCAAAGTTAGGTTGTTGGGTAAATTTTGATTTTACTGGTTTATATAAATCTAAAATTTCAGATTTTCTCTCCATAGTAGAAGTATGACAAAACACATCACAATCATTATGGTCTAATATATGCTTTTTATAATGCTCATAACCTTTTTCTAAAGCCTCTTTAGAATCTCCCTCTCCATATTTACCATCAACACCACCAACTATACCATGTAACCCAAATGCTATCTTCATAAATCTAAATTTCCAATTCCCGTATCTCTATCTAAATTTATAGCAGATGCAGTATCTCTACCACTATCTGGTTTTCTATCATTTATTAATATTCTATCTCCACCACCAAATCCCATTATTAATTGGTCATAAATTATTCCAGCTTTTCTCAACTGTTCTACAGTAGATTTTCTCATACCTTCTTTTCTACCAGTAGTGAGAATTATAAAATAACCTTTCTTATCCCATTCCCATAATTTCTCTCTAGTTCCTGGAAGTACTCTCATTTCTTGTTCTAAATTATATTTGGAAATATCCTGTGAACTTGCTGGATGTTCTGTTAATGTTCCATCTATGTCACAAAAAATTGTTTTTGGTCTACTCATCCTTTAAACGCCCTCACCGATTTAATTAAACCTGTTTTAAGTTCTATCTCTATAATATCTACTACATCAAGTTTTTCTTCTCCATCATTGATGTGTATTTCTATTTCATTAAATACATCAGTAGTTTCATTAATACCATTAAATTCTAATCCTTGATTTTCAGTAATGACTACTATGTTATCTACTGAATCAAATATATTTTTATTAGCATCTAAAACTTCTTCTTTTCCATTCGCGAGTATTTCCCAATCTCTCAAATATACATCATCATGAAACATTTCACTTAATCTATCGAGGTTTTTATCAGAAAATGCTCTAAAGTATTCATTGCATATATTAACGTAATTCATTTAATTCCTCTAACTTCTTTTTAATTTTTTTTATAATAACACCATCTATGTCTGGTTTAATTTTTTTAAAACCTTTATCAGAAAATAAATAGTGACCACAAATTTGAATCAATCTTTTTTGATCATTTATATCAAAACCTTTATCTACCCACTTCTCCCATCTTTTAGATACCAAACATAACGCATACCATTTAGATATTGATTCAGAATCCATATGATTTAAATAGGTTAAAGTTTCTAATTGTCCAAATTCTGGAGCTATATTAACTGAATCTAATCCCATATCAAATCTTTTACTATAGTCATCTATACTTAAATAATCTCCATTATGTTCTTTTGATTTTTTACCAAATTTATTACAAACCTTAATCATTTTCTCTAACCTATGAGGATTAAACTTTCCAGTATTTCTCATATTCGCTAAATCTAATCCTACTCCAGATTGAACAACCACATATTCTATATTATCAAACATATCATCAGATAAATTATCATATAAATCTGTTAAAAGAGAATTTAATTCTATTGTAGAAAATCTCCGTATAGATTCTTCAGTACCAATTTCAAATTTCATATGCCTATTTGTATAATAACAAAATTCTATATTTTTGATACACTCTTTAAGTCCGTCATGATATCCTTGATGATTTTTCCAAGGGTCTATGTGAATTATATCTACAAATTTACAATCTTCTTTTAAAGATTCATAACCATCATCATACTCATAACCTTGACCAGCTCCTGCATGGTCTCTTTCGATCAACGTAGTCATATCAAAACCAGCGTATCTAACATAATTATGAAATTCTTCCGTATTCCAATCGTTTACATAACCACCATTATATTCCACCTGCCTTCTTGATGGTAATAATCCAAAACAATCCCCTGCTTCATAATTAAATTGTAATATAGCATCTACTACATTTTTAGACATAGGGCCTATAAAATATTTCATTGTAATTCCTCATGTAACATTGACTTACCCAAATAATATAATAAATGACAATATGGGTAATGATGTAAACCAGCTATGTTCAGAAAAATCAACGCAGTCATTACTTTAACCTTCTTCCAATCCAATCCCTTTTCTGTAACATAATTTTCTAATATTCTTTCACACTCTATATTGGTATTCTTTCTATGAAAATCAAAATATACATTATTCATCTTTCTACTAAAAGTATAAAAATTCTGATTAATAAAATCATGTGATATAATTAATCCATGTAATAATTTGGCCAAATCGTAATACAAATCACCATATTTATACTCACCCCCAAAATTCTGTCTCCAATCCAATAAGGCAAATGGTAATGTTTTAGATTCTTCTTTTATTAATATATTTTCAAAATGTAAATCTCCATGAAATCTTACTGGTTCTCCTTTAGTCACCCAAGACCAATCCACCTTCTCCATCAAAGTATCCAACGTTAGAAGTTTATTATCATTTACTATTTCATTATCTGAATCTTTATTATAATACTTTTTATAATATAAGTCAATTCTATCCATAGTCTTATCTAAATAAAACTCTCTACATTTTTCATTAAAAATTTCATAGTCTGCTTTCTCTAACTCAACTTTTCTCCAAAATTTATTTAACCAACTTAATAAATATTCAAACTTTTTACCAGTCACCTTATCTGATAAAACCTTACCTTCAATAAAATCATAAGAATAAAAATTATCCGAATGATTTATAATAGTAGGGATATATGGTTCTAAACTCTTTGACCTTTTAACTCTGTCCTTTATAAATTTTTTATCTACTGAAAACTTAATAGTCTTATTATTCGCAAACCAAATTGCTTCATCGTCCTTTTCTAAAATATTAGGTTGGTATTCTGTCTTTAACTTTTCTTTCGCAACTCCCAATGCCCTCTCATTTCCTGTATCATACCAAGTGAATTTAAAAGAATTAAATGATGTTGAAGTCATATATGACTCATTGGCTTCTAACATTTTTTTAATCCCATAACTCTCTCCCATAATAAGAGATTCTTCATCTTCCATAAATTTCCAAAATTCTTTATAATCTTTTATACCACAAATTCCTATGTATGAAAAATCTTTTGAATTCTTTATCTTATCATTAAGTCTTGTAACATTCCCATCATCGTCTAATACCAATGACCTATAATCACTACCCGCCTTAAATGTAGAATATCCCAACCAATTGTAAGGTATCTCATCAAAATATAATTGTTCTTCAAATATAGTATCATTAGAAACAAAAATAAATGGACATTGTAACTCATCCTTACAACTATTCATAGTAAGACCTAATCCAGAATCCATTCCGTCATAATTATTTATTTCCACAAAAGAAAAATCTCTTTCTGGATATGTTATCTCTACATATTGTCTTACATAATCACCACCATAACCAAGTGCCATAACTATTGGTACTTTCGGATGAAACTTATCTATAATATGTGAAATTACAGGTTTATTGTCAATCCCAATAAGACATTTATTTAAATTATTACTTTGTCCCTTTACTCTGGAACCAATTCCAGCAGTAGGTAAAAATACTTTATAATTA
>MDTE01101250.1_pt1 | contig 19730 bp, 22 predicted proteins | sample 811231 | NCBI WGS metagenome assembly MDTE01 (sample SAMN05326651, study PRJNA326480) | marine metagenome | isolation source: seawater | place: Indian Ocean: Red Sea | collected 2010 | reverse complement strand
TGATCTGCCTGTCTGAGAAATCCCAAGACTTTTTACTTTAGGTAATCTATAACACTATTTAAATTTTTCAACAATTTAAAAAAATTTTTATCTAACCACAACTTTTTGTGAATTAGTTTTTCTAATCCTCAAGGCAAATTTTTACTACTAAATGTATAAAATCGCCCTAATTAAATTTTTACCTAGTTAAATTCACCGTAGAAAGGAGTCCATTATGTGCCCAGTTGCAGCCGAATCAAAAAATTTTAATCCTAGTTCTAAGAAAAAAATTAATAAAAAAATTGATTCAAGTTTTAAAGATATTCGAGAAGAAGATACTATCGATAATCAAGATCCCATTCGAAAATCACAACAAAAGGATATTAATGATGAAGTAACTGTTGTAGATGATGACGAAATGAATGTTTCTGATGAAGATGCTAAAGCTCTTGGGAACATAAAACTTGGGCCAAAGGGGATTTATACCGAAGACTCAATAAGAGTTTATCTTCAAGAAATCGGAAGAATCAGATTATTAAGACCCGATGAAGAAATTGAACTCGCTAGGAAAATAGCTGATCTACTACAACTTGAAGAGTTAGCTACTCAATACGAGTCTGAAAAAGGACATTTCCCTTCAGTGAGAGAGTGGGCTGAATTAATAGATATGCCTCTCCCTAAATTCAGAAGAAGACTTCTTTTAGGGAGAAGAGCGAAAGAAAAGATGGTTCAATCTAATTTAAGATTAGTTGTCTCAATTGCTAAGAAATATATGAATAGAGGTTTATCATTTCAGGATTTAATACAAGAAGGAAGTTTAGGTTTAATTAGGGCTGCAGAAAAATTTGATCACGAAAAAGGTTATAAGTTCTCTACTTATGCTACTTGGTGGATTCGCCAAGCGATAACAAGAGCTATAGCAGACCAAAGTAGAACCATTAGATTACCAGTTCACCTATATGAAACAATTTCAAGGATTAAAAAAACTACAAAAGTTCTCAGTCAAGAATTTGGGAGAAAGCCTAGTGAAGAAGAGATAGCTGAGAGCATGGAAATGACAATTGAAAAATTAAGATTTATAGCTAAAAGTGCTCAACTCCCAATTTCGTTAGAGACGCCTATTGGTAAAGAAGAGGATTCAAGACTTGGCGACTTTATAGAGGCCGATATTGAGAACCCAGAACAAGATGTTTCTAAAACTTTATTAAGAGAGGATTTAGAGGGTGTTTTGGCGACCCTCAGTCCAAGAGAAAGGGATGTGCTTAGACTTAGATATGGGATTGATGATGGAAGGATGAAAACACTTGAAGAAATAGGACAGATTTTTGATGTCACTAGAGAAAGAATTAGACAAATAGAAGCAAAAGCTCTTAGAAAGTTAAGACATCCAAATAGAAATGGAGTGTTAAAAGAATATATTAAATAAAAAAGTTAAATATAATTTTTCAGCTTTGTAATGTTGCCAAAATTTATCTTAAGATAAATGCGACTTTCTCTTAAAACTAATTAAACCTATATTTAATGACTAATTTTAAATTAAAAATCGCTAGTAGAAGGAGTAAATTAGCGATGGTTCAAACACTATGGGTTAAAGAACAATTAGAAAAAAAAATTCCTGCCTTGGATGTTTCTATAGAAGCCATGGCAACTCAAGGGGACAAAATTCTAGATGTAGCATTAGCCAAAATAGGAGATAAAGGGCTTTTTACAAAAGAACTTGAAGCTCAAATGCTTATAGGTCGTGCAGATATTGCAGTGCATTCTTTAAAAGATTTACCAACTAATTTACCTACTGGACTTATATTGGGATGTATCACAAAAAGAGAAGATCCCTCTGATGCTTTAGTAGTTAACAAAAAAAATAAAATTTATCAATTAGAAAGTTTGCCTTCAGGTTCGATTGTTGGAACAAGCTCCCTAAGGAGACTAGCTCAATTAAGATATAAATTTCCTCATCTTACTTTCAAAGACATTAGAGGGAATGTTATTACAAGAATAGAAAAATTAGATTCCGGAGAATTTGATTGCATTATTCTGGCTGCAGCCGGTTTAAAAAGATTAGGATTTGAATCAAGAATACACCAAATCATTCCTAATGAGACTTCCCTACATGCAGTTGGTCAAGGTGCTTTAGGAATAGAATGTAAATCTGATAATGAAGAAGTTCTCAAGATAATAAGTGTCTTAGAAGATACCGTCTCAAGTCAAAGATGTTTAGCAGAGAGATCTTTCTTAAGAGAACTTGAAGGTGGATGTCAAGTTCCTATAGGAGTTAATAGTAGTGTTCAAAATGATGAGATTCATTTAACAGGTATGGTTGCTTCTATTGATGGGAAAAGACTCATTAAAGACCAATCGAAAGGAAATATTAAATATCCAGAGGAGGTTGGGATAAAATTAGCTGAAAAACTAAAATTTCAAGGTGCTGATAAAATTCTTTCAGAAATATTTGAAAAATTTAGGGAAAAATAATGCCCCTATTAATTAACTAATTTAGGTTCAATTTCTTTTTGGTATCTTAATTCACAATCTTGAATTACTTTTACAGCTTCTCCAATCCCAAAGAATCCATTAACTGTGCATGTTCCTGGTTTCTTTAGATCTTTATAGTGCTCCCAGTAATACTTAGTTTCTTTTCTCCAATGTTCTCCTAGATCTTCAAAAGTTTTAATATGTTCCATTCTCTTATCATCCGCAAGAACAGCAATAACTTTATCATCAACTTCTCCTCCATCATCAAACTTCATTACACCAATTATTCTTGACTCCACGATTGAACCAGGTACTAATGGTTCAGTAACTCCAACTAATTCAATATCAAGAGGATCACCATCCTCATCCCAAGTCCTTGGAATACAACCATAAGCGAAAGGGTAAGCAAGTGATGAATAACCAACCCTATCAAGCTTCAAATGTCCAGTTTCAGTAATTAGTTCATATTTATTTATAGTATTAGAATTCAATTCGATTATTGTATTAACGACTGATTTTGTGCTATCAGTAAAAGCATCTAAAATATGCAATAAATTTGGAGTAACTCTACTTGGAGGTTGATTAAGGTTTGCCATAAAAATTTATTTTTATTTATCCTACATCTTCAACCTCATACTAATTCTATAAAGTAAGTTTTTAGCATAAATCTTTTATTTTCGCTCTTAAATAATTAATAAAATAGTTTGATGTTAGTTCTTCTCCAGTAACATTTCTCACTAACTCCATTGAATTAACAGACCTCCCATGGTTATGAATATTATTTTTTAACCACAAGATTATTTTTTCATATTCTCCGTTTTCAACTAAATTATCAATTAATCCTATTTCCTTTTCCATTTTTGAAGAAATTTGTGCACTTATAAGATGTCCTAACAAATATGAAGGGAAATATCCAAAAGCTCCTTCACTCCAATGAACATCTTGCAGACAACCCTCTGCATCATTGGATGGCTTTATTCCTAGTAGTTCCTCATATCTTTTATTCCATAGTTGCGGGATGTCTTTTGCTTCTAAATCTCCCTGAATTAATTCAATTTCAAGTTCGGTTCTAATTAAAATATGAAGCCCATAACTTAACTCATCTGCCTCAACCCTATTTAAGCCTGCTTGAATATGATTAATAGATTTCCAAAGTTCTAAATGATTATTTAAGGAAGAACATTCTGAAACAAAATGCTTAAAAAACCTTTTTGAAAAAGATTTTGATTTAACTATCCTATTTTCCCAAAACAAAGATTGACTTTCATGAACACCCATTGATGTTGCTTGACCCAATGGCCATGCAAACCATTGATGACTTTGAGAAGGTAACCCCTGTTCATAAATTGAATGCCCCCACTCATGTGCAGTAGCTAGAAAACTTGAAAATGGCTCACCTTCAACTATTCTAGAAGTAATCCTGTAATCATCCGGTCCTAAGGTTATAGAGAAAGGGTGCGGAGATTTAGAAACTACAACCAGATCTTTATCTCTACCAAATTCATCAAGTAATTTGGAACACAAAATTTCCTGGGATTTGGGACTTAAATCCCATTTATAATTTTTTGATTTCTTATGATTATCTAATAAAGATGGGATAGTTTCTTTAAGTGGTGTGAAAATTTTATTTAACCACTCCAGGTTTAAATCTGGCTCAAATGGTTGCGCTAAAGTTTCCCAAGGGGCATGTCGATCAGATATTTGATTAGCTTCTTCAATTCGTAATTTGATCAACTCTTCAAAAAATGGTAGAAAAATTTTAAAATCTGATTTTTTCTTAGCTTCTTGCCAACTTTCGTAACCTTTTGATTTAGCCTTGGCAAGAGATTCAACTAATTTAGGATCTAGATTATTTTGCCTATTAAATTCTTTAGTTAATAATTCAATATTTCTTTTTTTACTTTGAGAGACTACCCCTCGAGGAGATGGTTCTCCGTAACCAACAAGTTCATCTTTAGCCCCTTTTATTAAATCTAAAAATTCTTCTGAGGAATTTCTTTTATGTAGTATTTTAGCAATGTATGTAAGTTGTTCAGATCTCCAAGAAGCTCCTTTCTTTGGCATAACTGTATTCTGATCCCAATATAATGAACTATGTATTGAGCCTAGTAATTGAGTTTCTTTTAGATAAGCTCCAAGCTTATTCCATTCTATTTCAGCCAAAAATATTAATATTAATTATCGAATATTTTAAGACATAAATTTTGAAAAGTATGAAATTTTAAAACTATATGCATAATAGAATATTTACTATTCGAACATTTGATATTTATGGAACAAATTTTTTCAAAATTAAATTTTATAACTAATGGAGAGGGGTTAACTGATATTACCGATGATTTAAATTTATTTATTAAAAAAAATAACTTTTTTACAGGAGTTATAAATTTAACATTACTTCATACCAGTTGTAGTTTGACTATAAATGAGAATGCAGATCCAAATGTTCTAAAAGATTTAAAAAAGTTCATGAAATCTATTGTTCCATACAACTGCTATACCTCTTTATCAAAGGATAGAGAGGAAATCTATTATGAACATTTTCAAGAGGGAGAGGACGATATGCCAGCACATATTAAAACAGCTTTAACTAATACTAATTTGTCCTTAAGTTTTCAAGAGGGTAAAATAATGCTTGGCACCTGGCAAGCAATTTATTTATGGGAGCATCGATTTGGTCAAAAAGAGAGAATTTTAAGTATTCATATTATTGGTGAAAAAAGTTCAAATATCTATAATAGTAAATAGCCATTCTTTATATTTATGAAACCATACCTTTTAGAAAAGGATGAATTAGAAGAACTAGTTGTAAAAATACCGGGATGGGAAATTTTCTCAAATCATATAGAAAAAGAATTTGATTTTGGTAATTTTATAGAAGCCTTCTCTTTCATGACAAAGATTGCTTTGATTTGTGAAAAACATAATCATCATCCAAATTGGGAAAACGTCTATTCGAAAGTAATAATTAAACTAAGTACTCATGATTTAGGGGGAATAACAAATCTAGATCAAACAATTGCTTACGAAATTAATGAGATTTTCGAAAAATAATTTACTATAAAATTATCCAATTTCATCAAAATATATTATTTTAATGCCTGAAAAATTACTGCCTGTTACCATAATTAGTGGATTCTTGGGCTCCGGGAAAACTACACTTTTAAATCATATTTTAAAGAACCAAGTTGGAGTTAAAACTGCTGTTTTAGTTAATGAATTTGGAGAAATAGGAATAGATAATGAATTAATTATAAAAACGGCTGAGGATATGATTGAGTTAAATAATGGATGCATTTGCTGCACCATAAACGGAGAATTATTAAATACTGTTTCTAAGATACTAGAAAGACCTGAAAAAATAGATTATTTAATAGTTGAGACTACTGGTCTTGCAGATCCACTTCCTGTAGCTATGACTTTTGCGGGTGGTGATTTAAGAGAAAAAGTAAGATTAGATTCAATTATCACTTTAATTGACGCAGATAACTTTGATTTTGAAATAAATAACTCTAGTGTTGCTTACTCACAGATTTTATATGGTGATATCCTTCTACTAAATAAATGTGATTTAGTAACTGATGCAAAATTAAATAAAATAGAAAATTTCATCAATGGAATAAAAAAAGAATCAAGAATTTTGAGGTCGATAAACAGTAAAGTCGGATTGCAAACAATCATGAGTGTCGGTCTTTTTGAAACAGATACTTTCCAATTCAATCAGGAGTTAAAGGGAATTGAAAATAAGCATGAGCACTTTTCCCATTCGCATGAGCACTTTTCCCATTCGCATGAGCACTCTTCCCATTCGCATGAGCACTTTTCCCATTCGCATGAGCACTCTTCCCATTCGCATGATTTAATTAACAATATAGAAGGATTTACATCAGTTTCTTTTAGGACAAATGAACCATTCTCTTTAAGGAAATTTCAATATTTTCTAGATAATCAAATATCACAAAATGTATTTAGAGCTAAAGGGATTTTGTGGTTTGTAGAAAGCGAGCGAAAACATATTTTTCATTTATCAGGTAAACGTTTTTCTCTTGATGATTATGAATGGGAAAATGAAAAATCAAATAAAATTGTTCTAATAGGTAAAGATTTAGATCATCAAACTATTAAGAATCAACTTGATTTTTGTAGATTTAATTATAAACAGGAAGCATAATAAGGTTTTATTTAATTTTTGAAAATTTTTATTAAACAAATAAATCAATTTTTTAAAGATTTAAAACCTTTAGATATTGCATCTGTAATAGTCACAATTGTTGTAATAATTCCAATTATTAATTTTTTGGTTGAAGGAATAGGTTTTGTTTTAGGCGGAAATTTTTCTTTAGGTTTTTCAGGCAGAAAAGAAATATTTGGCACATTTAAACTTTTAATCCTGACAAGTTTATTGGGAGGAGGATTAGGCACCTTAAATGGTTGGTTACTATCAAATTGTGAATTTAGATTAAGAAAAGGACTTCGTATTCTTCAATTAATTCCACTAGCAACACCTGCTTATTTGATAACTGCAGTTTTGCAGGATTTAGGAAGTATTTTAGGCTATCAAATAACTGGTTTATGGTGGGGGGTTCTTATACTGTCAATTACTACTTATCCTTATGTTTTCATACTTGCTAATGAAAGTTTTAATAAATTTGGAGTTAATCAAATTAATGCAAGTAGAGGATTAGGGATTGGACCGTGGGGCAGCTTTTTTAAAATTGCTTTACCAATGGCATTCCCAGCATTAGTAACTGGAATTAGCCTTCTATGTATGGAAGTCATGAATGAGCTTGGCACAGTTGAGCTATTGAACATTCCAAGCATTTCCAAAGGTATAACTGAGAATTGGATTATTGAAGGAAATCCTAAGAGCGCAGTTGGATTATCTTTAGTTGCCTTAATAATAGTCTTTGCTTTAATTTTGTTTGAGAAATTTTCAAGAAAAGGAACAAAGCGTTGGAGCGAAAATCCTGCATCATTAGATTCGCTGGGATGGGATTTAAGAGGATATCGATCTTTTTTAGCAGTATTAGTTACTTTGTTTCCTCCATTATTTTCTATAGGGATTCCATTTACTTGGTTTCTGTTAAATATTGATCAGTTAAAAAAAGGATTTACAATTGAATTACTTACTCTAACTTTTAGAACTTTTAGTTTAGGGATCGTTGCTTCATTATTAACATTATTTTTCTCTTTAGTACTAACTCTAGCTACTCGTCAGAATAAGAGCCTACTGACAAAATTTATAACATTCCCTGCAGGTATAGGATATGCAATACCAGGCACGGTATTAGCTATATCATTAATAACAATTTCTAATTCAAAGTTCAATTTTTTAGCTATATGTCTTTTAATATGGGGTTATATAGTTCGATTTTTGACTATTTCAAAAGGTACTCTTGATTCAGGGTTTGAGAGAATATCTCCGAGTCTTGATGAGGCAGCAAAAACCCTTAGCTCTAATTGGCTTGATATTCCAAAAAAAATACATCTTCCCTTGTTAAGAGGACCAATATTTGTTGGATCACTTTTAGTTTTTGTTGACACTATTAAGGAATTACCAATTACATTTATTTTAAGACCATTCGACTTCGACACGTTATCAGTAAGGATATATCAATATGCAGGAGATGAACGTATGGCTGAAGCCATATTACCTGCAGTCTTTATAACAGTTTTGGGTTTAATTGCATCAAGTACATTGATTCCAAGCTTAGAAAAAAAGAATTAAATTCTTTTTAAAAGTTTTCTCAATAGGAAGGGGAGACTCAATAATAAATCTGCGGAAGTAGATATCAATCTAAAATATATTAAACTTACAAAGATTATATTTTGTGGAATATTTTTCCCCACAAAAAAAAGGAAACAAGATTCAAATACGCCTAAGCCACCTGGAGCAGCAGGTACAACTAAACCTATAGCCCAAGATAAGCAAAAGATTACCAATAAATAAAAAATATTACTTTGTTGATCATAATTAACCATAAAAAGACAACAAATAAATCCAATAAATTTTGATAAGACAAAAAGAGTTTCGATCAAAAAGGCTTTCGAAGGAAAAAAAGAAATTATTCTTATCCTTTCAGACAAATAATACTTAGCATTTTTTATTTTTAAAGCACTGATTGTTTTTCTTTTTAAGGTCTCTAGCCTTAGCAAAATGAGATAAATTAATTTTCTATTCAGAAATATTAATGGTATCAGTAATAAAAAATAAAATGGGGAGAAAACCATTCCAACCGAAGCCAAAAAGAAAGAAGCGCAAAGCATAAAATAAGGCTCGATTAGTGTAATATAAATAGCTAATTGCGGATTACTAATATCTTTTAAAAAGCTATACCTCTCAAAGAAATGCCAAATTCCTCCAGGAACATATTTTAGTACGTTAGTAATGACATAAAAGGAAATTAAATTATTTCTCGTCTTAGCTTTACCAAACCAATTAACTATATTTTCCCAAGCTAGAGCATTAAAAAAAATACTTAATATACAAAACAAAAACGATAAAAATATATATTTAGAATTTGTATCAAAATCTATATTGAATGAAATTTGATCAAAATTTTTAAAAAAATAAAAAAAGAAATAATATAAACTTGAAAGAAAAAAAAGGTTCTTAAAAATTGCAAAGTTTATATTTTTTAGCGCCTTAATAAAAAATATTCTAAGCATTTTAAGTCTTATTCCCAATCTTCAAAAGCTTTAAATTCTCTGCATGATTCTTTAATCATATTTCTTACTTCCTGCGCTGTTTTATTATTTTCAATCTGCAATCTTAAAATTTCATCATTTTCTGGTTTCAAAGAGATAGTTCCATTAGGTTTCATTATTTGTTTAAATTTAATTTTTCCAAAAGTTGTTAAACATTCACCTCTTCTTCTAAGTAAAACCCACCTAAATTGTTTTCTTTCTCTCAAGCCTATGGTACTGGAATATTTAAACCATAATTCCCTAAAATATTTTTGCTTCTCAATAGGTAAGATAACTTGAATAGAAAAACCTATTCTATTTTTTTTCATATTAATTGTCTGACAAGAAACATCAAAAGCTCCGTTTTTTCTAAATATTTCTAAAAAATTTGCTATTTCTTCAGATGATTGATCATCAATCAATGCCTCTTGAATAGAAATCTCTTCATATCTTGGGCTAATTTGTTTATCTATTAAGTTTTCATTACTAGAATTAATTTTTAAAATCCTTACCAAATTTGGACATGGGAGTTTTAAGTTTCCAATACCTACTCCATACGAATTAATCGAAAATTTATAAGGAACTTGAAAAGAATCTACTAAATTACTAAGTAATGCTATCCCAGTTGGAGTTGATAATTCCCCTTCTATTGAATCAATATTTGAGATCACTTTAATATCTTTTTTTATTAATAACTCTATTACTGCAGGTGATGGTATTGATAGTTTGCCATGATCAGTTTGAACAAGACCTCTACCTAAAGTTGGTTCATTGCAAAAAACCTTTTTTGGCTTTAAATATTCAATTGAAGCGCAAACGCCTATGATATCAACCAAAGAATCAATGGCCCCGATTTCATGAAAATGAACTTCTTCAGGATCAATCCCATGGACTTTACCCTCTGCCATAGCTAAAGATTCAAAAACATTGTAAATTCTTTTTTGTAATTTTTTTTCTAATCGAGCCTTCAAAATTAAATTTTTTATATTACGCCAGTCTCTTCGTGTGCATTGATCAATCTTATCAATTTCGACCTTGATTCCTCTAATAGAGCAACTTTGAGATTCTTTAAAGTGTAATTTATATAGATTTTGTAATCCAAAAATCGCAAGTGTTTTTTCAATTATGTTTTTTGGTACTCCCAAGTCATAAAATGCTCCCAGTAACATATCTCCAGAAATACCAGGGGAACAGTCAATCAATATATCTTCCATAAACCTTTATAAATTTTTTAAAAAAAATTCAAAAAATAAAAACTTATTAATCATTTTTAATATTATGCTTTTAAAACCTTTATTTTTTCAATAATTTCATACTTAACCATTCGCAATATTTTTCCATTCCTCATTACATCAAGACTTACAAAATTATTCAAAAATTCAAGAGAAATTTCTCCTTCGACAATGATTTTAAAAGTTGTATTTTTTAATCTTTTTAAATTTGGAGAAGAACAAATCTTTATAACAAGCTCTTTTTTTTGAGTATTTACATATACCAATTCTCCTCTTATAGAAAAATAATTATTATTTAAATTTAATTCCCTTAAGAGTTCATTAGGATCCTTCCCCAAAATATTATTATCAACTTTATTTAATTGATAAGGGTCCCATATTCCAGCAACTTGCAAATGTAAATTATTGGTACTTTTATTTCTTGGATAAACTATCCAAAAATAATTCTTGTCTAGATTAATATGTTTTTTAATTAGAGATAAAGCCTTCCCAAGAATGACTGTTTCAATTATTTCTCCTTCTTTATCTATTAATGTGCCCCTATTCAATTGATCTATATTATTAGGCTTATAAATACCTTCGACAATACCTATAGCCCTGTACTGTAATTTATTCGTAACTTTTTGAATAGGACTTTTAATCATATTTTGTTTAACTTAAAAGATTTTTTGTTTAATAAAGAAAAAAAATGAATTAAAAATTTTCTTTTTTTTCATCCTTATTAAATAACTTTAAAGCATCATCAATAGCATCGGAGGGCTTCGTCGCATCATTCATACTATTGGCCCTTCTAAGCATCTCTACTATTTCAAATGGATTAGTTGGCAAATCTGAACTATCTGTCTCAGATTTTGTAGAGCTATCAATTTCAATTTCATTCAAGTATGAATCATCTGCATTTAAAAAAGTTGATTTAAAATTGATCATAGTTGTAAATAAAATAAATATTTTCGCTAATTTAAATATATTTTTACTTAACTTGAGTTTCATTTTGTTTAATTTCAAAATAATTTTAGGGTAAAATTATTTGCTATTTTAATTTTACATATTTTGGAAAAAAATTGTTAATAGCTACTTGGAATGTAAATTCTGTAAGAACAAGGCTTTCTCAAATTACTAATTGGATTAATGATGCGAATCCCGATATCCTTTGCCTTCAAGAGACCAAAGTTATAGACGAAGCTTTCCCTGTGTCACATTTTGAGGAATTAGGTTATGAAGTTGTGATAAATGGACAAAAATCTTATAATGGAGTGGCGATAATAAGTAAATTTAAGATAGAAAATGTAATTAAAGATTTTACTAGTGAAGAAGAAGACAAAAACAATTTTTTAGAATTAAATGAACAAAAAAGAATTATTACTGCAGATATCAATGGATTAAAAATAATAAATGTTTACGTGCCAAATGGATCATCATTAAATTCTGAAAAATTTGATTATAAGATAAAGTGGTTAAATCGTTTATCGTCATTTTTAGATGAGCAAGTCAAAACTGATGACTTAGTCTGCTTTGTTGGTGATTTTAATATAGCCCCATTTGATATAGATATCCATTCCCCTCAGAAATACGAAGGAGGAATAATGGCTTCAGAGAAAGAGAGGGAAGCACTTAATAATGTTATTAAAGGAAGATTTATTGATTCTTTTAGGATTTTCGAGCAAAATACTGGTCATTGGAGTTGGTGGGATTACCGTAATAATGCCTATGAACTAAATAAAGGGTGGAGAATAGATCATATTTATATCAGTAAGAATCTTTCTTCAAATCTCAAAAGCTGTGTAATAGAGAGGAGTCAAAGAGAAAATTTACAACCTAGTGATCATGCTCCAGTATTGATTAATTTGGAGACAGACAAACTAAATGAAGATTACTTTGATGATGACGAGGATCTTTTCGAAATATAATCAAAAAGATCTCAAATCCTCAAAACGCTAGTTATTAGTGAAAAATTTAGCAATGAATTAGTTTTTTTCTAACTTACTTCAAAATTAATTATTTACATTCCATAATATCGCGATAAAAATATCATAATGTAGAATTTTATTTTGATTGACAAAGTTTTTACTTATTTCTAACTTAGAAAATGATGAAACTTTTTTCAAAAATTCATTTATTTAAATTTTGACTGACATATTAAATATCACTCATTCTGAAGAAGTTTTTTCTTCCGCTTTAGAATTAATGCCTGGAGGCGTTAGTTCTCCAGTCAGAGCATTTAAATCTGTTGGTGGACAGCCGATTGTATTTGATAGGGTAAAAGGCCCATTCGCATGGGATGTTGATGGGAATAGATATATTGATTACATAGGTAGTTGGGGACCAGCCATTTGTGGCCATGCTCATCCTGAAGTAATTACAGCATTGCAAGAGGCAATTGAAAAAGGGACTAGTTTTGGAGCACCGTGTGTATTAGAGAACAAGCTTGCTGAAATGGTTATAGGCGCTGTTCCTTCGGTAGAAATGGTTAGATTTGTAAACAGTGGTACAGAAGCCTGCATGGCAGTTTTAAGGCTGATGAGGGCATTTACAGGAAGAGATAAAGTAATAAAATTTGATGGATGCTATCACGGACATGCTGATATGTTTTTGGTCAAAGCTGGTTCAGGAGTAGCTACTTTAGGCCTCCCAGATTCCCCAGGCGTACCAAGAACAACAACTGCAAACACTCTGACTGCCCCTTACAACGATCTTGAAGCTGTAAAAAAATTATTTTCAGAGAATCCTGATGCAATCTCCGGAGTCATTCTGGAACCTATAGTAGGGAATGCAGGATTTATTACTCCTGAGCCTGGTTTTCTTGAAGGTCTGAGAGAACTTACTACTGATAATGGATCTTTACTTGTTTTTGATGAAGTGATGACTGGTTTCAGAATTAGTTATGGAGGAGCCCAAGAAAAATTTGGTGTCACCCCTGATTTAACAACTCTTGGCAAAGTGATTGGTGGAGGTTTACCCGTTGGAGCTTATGGAGGAAGAAAAGAAATAATGTCTATGGTTGCGCCCTCTGGGCCTGTATATCAAGCTGGTACTTTAAGTGGCAATCCATTAGCAATGACCGCAGGCATTAAAACTCTTGAATTACTTCAACAAGAAGGTACTTACGAAAAGCTAGAATCAACAACATCTAGATTAATTGAGGGTATAATTCAATCTGCAAAAAATAACGGTATCCCTATTAATGGAGGAAGCGTGAGTGGAATGTTCGGGTTTTTCTTGTGTGAGGGACCAGTAAGAAATTTTGATGAAGCTAAAACTAATGATTCAGAATTATTTGGCAAACTACACAGAGAGATGCTCAAAAGAGGAATATATTTAGCACCAAGTCCTTTTGAAGCTGGCTTCACCTCATTAGCTCATAATGATGATGAGATTGACCAAACTTTAGAAGCATTTGATCAATCATTTAGTATTATTAAAAAATAAATTTACCTTTTATTTCCTCCAACAATAACAGGAGGCATCGCTCCATTAGAGCCTGGGAGGCCAGGTACTACTTGTGTACTACCATCCCATTTGTCTAAGAATAATTTAAAAAGAACTTGATCATTTAAACCTTTGTTTAAGGTCTCATACCTTAAAGCTTCCTGTCCCGCTATTTCTACTTCTGTTTTTGCTCTTAAGAGAAGTTGTCCAGCAATTTGTTTCTGTTCAATAGCAGCTCTGTATTCCTCTGCTATTTCTAATCCTGTTAGATCTAAGCTTTTTACGTCCACGTAATCAAATGAATTCAATTCTTCAGATACAGTAGTAGCAACTTTTTCAGATATAACATTAAATTCGGTCGCTATTGTTTCTAATTCATATTGCGAGAAAACAGATTTTAGAGCTTTAAGTAAAGAGGGCTGCACAATTTTTTGATAAACGTCACTGTTTCTGCTTGCAATTGTGGCAAAAATCCTTCCTGCTTCACTGGGCTTAACAGAATATTTAACTGTAGCAGTGGCTCTGATTACTTGAAGATCTTTAGTTAGAGTTTCAAATTTCTCAGGTTGAACTTGAGTTTTTACATCAAAGGGGAAAACAGACTGAACAAAAGGAATTTTAAAATTTAATCCTGGCTTTCTTGAACCACCACTAACTTTTCCTAAGGTTGTGACAACAGCCACTTGTCCAGATGGAACCACAAATAAAGATTGTGTGAGTAAAAGAAATCCAGTAAAAGATAAAACTATTAATAAAGTTGCTGTCCCGCCCGGTCCAGTTGGAGTAACATTTTTGAAAGATGTTGACATTTAAAGTTGATTTTTATTAATCATATTTTAAGAAATTAATTAATGCATTAAATAGATATTTAATTAATATATTTTTTTAATAATTGTTTTTGCGTAATAAATAATTTATTAAGAACCTGTTTTAAATTTCTGTAATAATTGTAAGTAAAGATTCTCATCTATTTCCCTTATATCGTATTCAGAAGGTAAGACTCCATGCTTATGTTCATGGGCAGCCATCCAACAAAATTTTTCAATTTCTCTTAATGAAAAACCTGGATAATCTTTTATTTTGGTACTTAATGAATCAAGGAGAGTTTTAGAATAATTTGTCATTTTAAATTCAAGTATTAGCATCTTATCTAAAATTAGTAGCCTGAAGAGGAATTTTGTAAGTCTCCTCTAAATTATCAAGCATTTTAATTGTCAACTGGAGATCATTCTTACTTTTACTCGTTATCCTCAGAGTCTCTCCATTAATACTTATATTAATCTTTTTAAATTGATCTCTTATTTTTTTGCTAATTTTTTTCGCAATTTCTTGATTTAGTCCTTTCTTTAAAGTAATTGTTTGCTTTACTTTATTTAAACCTACAACTTCAATGCTTTTGTAATCAAAGATTTTCAAAGAGAGTTTTCTTTTTGTTGCCTTTTGTCTAATAATATCTATCACTGAATTTAGAGTTAACTCACTGTTTGTAGTTATAAAAATATTTTCTTTTTCCAAATCTAAAGAGGTGTCTGTGCCCTTAAGGTCATATCTTTGAGAAATCTCTCTTTTAACTTGATCCAATGCATTAACCAATTCTTGTCTATTGAAATCAGAAACCACATCAAATGAAAAATTTTCTGCCATTGACTAAATCCAAATTAATCTAATTATTACCCCAAATAAACTCAAAAAAAAGAAGAGTTCATTTAATCAAAAAATAACAAACTAACTAACTTGCCCATTTCTTCAGCAGATCTGCAACTATTTAATAAAGTTTCACTATCGTGAAAAGCAAAGCAAATTAATTGATCACATCTATTAATAATTTCTTGATTACAAAGACTACTTGCCATTGGTAAAGGTAATTCATTATTTTCACTCTTCTCAACTAAATGCATGACGCTCTCTAATTGGTCTTTAATTTCAGGTAATTGCTTATCTAAACTTTGAGGCAAAAGTACAGTCAGCAAAGACGGATTTACCTCTAAAACAGCTCTTATAACTGCCGCATTAACTCCCTGCGATCCTGAAGTAAGAATATTATGCCCCTCCTCAGCTAATGATCTCGCGATTAGCTCGATCAAGTGAATATCTACAACTGGAACGTGTCTACTACCCAAGAAAGCGATCCTTCTTTTTCCATTATCCTGCAGTTTTGCCAGTTCCTGAGCTAAAGTATCAACTCCTTCGGTTGAGGGTAGGTCTAGAGATCGACTCAAAATAAAAAGGGTACTACATTTGAAATTAGCATTTATCTGAGAAATTGCAGGGAAAATCTATTGTTTCAAGAATATTTTGAATTTTTACATGTTCTTGAACCAATTGGATAGCATATGATGCCTTTATTGATTCATGTATTCTGACATGACCAAAAGCCTGTTCAATAATTTCCACAGAAGCAAGAGTATCTAAATCTACTTTTAATATTGGCACTTCTAATTCTTCTGCTCTATGGATAAGCTGTGACAAAGGTTCACCTAAGCCAGTAAGAATCAAACATTGGGTGGAAGCCTCCAAGGCTGCAAGTTGAATATCAGTTCTATCAGCACCTGTAACAACAGCCATATTCCTTCTTCTTCTAAAAAACTCCATAGCAGAGTTAACTCCCATTGCACCAATACTTAATGTTTCAACGAGTAATTGCTCTTTCCCTGAACAACATATTACTTTTGCATCCAATCTTCTTATTAGTTCACCTACGGTGACGCTCCTAAGTAATGGCGATTTGGGCATAACTCCAAATACTTTTATTCCCATCTCTTGGAGGGAGGGAATTATATTGTTTTTTATTTTTTCAACTTCACCAGGTACAACAGCATTCAAAACAGCACCTGCAAAATGATCCCCTAACTGTTTTTTCGCATCTAGTAAAGCATCTACACTTTTACTATCCTCCCACTGATTAACAATTAGAACTTTTGCGTTTAGATGTTTTGCAAGTTGTGGAAGACTTAAACCATAAATCATTCCTTCATGAAGGCTTCCTGCAGCTTCAAGAATATTCAACCCATCAAAATTGTCATTTACTAATCCCTCTATTTGTTCAAAACCTTTACCAGGAACTAAGTCTTTATTAGCAATTCTTTTCTCAGCAGATATATTATCTAACAAACCTACTGAAGGAATTAAGTTTTTTTCTGCAATATTTAATGTATTGCCAATAAATTTAACATCATCATCTATTAACCCTTCATAAGTCATTGAAGGAAGATTAGTAAGTTCAATACAAGTTGCTAATGGCTTTCCAATTCTGATTTTTTTACCTTGCTCTAGAAGTTTTTTTGATAAACCAAGTACTATTGCTGACTTTCCACTAAATGGTTCACAGGAACCAATTAACAATATCTGACTCATAATTAATTAATCCTATCCATAAATCCAAGATAATATTTTTTCTAGTAGTAAACAAATATTTATTTATGACTTTTAATCAAATAAACTAAAAACAAACCCTAAAGTAAATCAATTCATTGTGGATTGATTTATTATCAGTATTACATAAAATAAAAATAAATAAGATGGGTGAAGGAGAAACTATTGGTATTACGGGAGCAGCGGGAGCATTAGGGAAAGAACTAACAAAAATATTTCGAAAGAAAGGATGTAAAGTTATCGGTTTTACTCATAGCAAAAATAACAATGAAATAAACGACAATTCTCCAAATGAATGGATTGAATGGCAATGTGGAAAAGAATTCTTATTAATAGAGCACCTAAAAAAGATTGATATTTTAATCCTGAACCATGGAATATATGATTTAAGTAAAAAAAGTTCAAGTTACGAAAATTCTATAGAAATAAACGCTTTAAGCAAATTTAAATTCCTAAATTTATTTGAAGAAATTGCTATCAAAGACAACTCCAACAAAGCAAAAGAAATTTGGATAAATACCTCTGAAGCAGAAATATTACCGGCATTGAATCCATCCTATGAAATAAGTAAATCTCTTATTGGTCAATTAGTTTCTTTTAAAACCAATCTTCTCGATAAAAATACAAAGAAAAAATTAAAAATTAAAAAAATCATCTTGGGACCTTTCAAATCAGAACTAAACCCTTTAGGAATTATGAATCCGAGATTTGTGTCTAATAACATTTATAATTTTGCTAATTTAAATATTTTTTTGATTATTGTTAGCCCAAATCCTCTTTCGTATATCCTTTTCCCTATTAAAGAGATTTATTATTTTTTATATTGCAAATTTTTAACGATGTTAAAATTTAGTAACTAAAAATCTCTATCAGTCAAAATTTCAATACCGTCTTTCATTACAACTATTGTATGTTCCCATTGAGCTGATAATTTTCCATCCTTTGTTATCACTGTCCACTTGTCATTTAAAGTTTTACAAAACTTACTACCTTGGTTAACAATAGGTTCTACAGCTAAAGTCATACCTTCTCTAAGAACAACATTTGGTAATTCTTTAGTACGAAAATTAAAGACCGATGGTTCTTCATGAAGGTTTCGTCCTACACCATGGCCAGTGTAGTCCTCAACGACACTGAATCCATTAACTTTAACAACATCTTCGATAGCTCCCGCAACATCAAGAAGTGTATTTCCTGATTTAATTTTCGAAAGTCCCGCGAACAAAGCTTGAGAGGCTACTTCACTAAGTTTTTTCGCTTTCTCACTCACTTCACCAACACAAATAGATATGCAACTATCACCATGAAAGCCATCTAGATAAGCTCCAGTATCAATTTTCACTAGATCTCCATCATTAATTATTTTATTTTTATTTGGGATACCATGAACGACCTCATTATTAATGCTAGAGCAGATACTAGATGGGAAGCCATGATAACCCTTAAAACTTGGTACTGCTCCCATTTCTCTAATTCTCTTTTCTGCAAAATCATCTAAATCTTTAGTACTCATCCCTGGTTCTATTAGATCATTTATTTCTCTCAATACTGTTCCGACAATCCTACTGGATTTCTTCATTAATTTTATTTCCCTTGATGACTTTATTTCGATTCCCCTTCTTCTTTGTATAAAAGGAACTTGATCATTAGATTTAAAATTATTTTTATTTAATAAAAGATCTGCAAAATGTTTCATTGGAATCAATAATGGTAATAAGTAAATATCATCAAAATAGCAGTAATTAAGTACGGCTATTTTGAATCAATCAATAAGAAAGACAAAAAAATGAAATTTAATACCAATTCTAGGCAATTTCATAAATCATTGGCACCTTGGGTTTTCCTCCCATTATTCATTTCAGCTTTAACAGGTTTATCCTACAGACTTTCGAAAGATTTATTAGGCTTCTCAAGAGATGAAGTCCACTGGTTAATGTCTTTACATGAAGGTGAGTGGCTTGGAGATAATGGTGAACTTATTTATGTAATTTTAAACTCTTTAGGCCTTATTTGGATGCTAATTAGTGGGTTTCAATTGTTTTCAAAAAAATTTTCATTTGCAAAAAAGGTTCCTAAAGGCGAGTCAAAAGGTTAAAATATTAAACTTATAGATATTTTGTGCATAAAATGGCTAATGAGAACATAGAAATTGAGACGAAAAACATTAATGCACCTGATAAAACTAAGGTAATATCAGGTGAAAGTAATGAAAAAAAAGACTCAGTTCCCGAACCAAGGAAAGCTTTAAGTTCGTCAACTTTAATAAATGATTTTGAAAGTGAACAATTAAAAGAACAATTACCTGAAGTATATGTAGGAGATACTGTCAAGGTTGGTGTAAAAATTACAGAAGGTAACAAAGAAAGAGTTCAACCTTATGAAGGAGTTGTTATTGCGAAAAGGCATGGAGGCCTTAACCAGACAATAACAGTAAGAAGAATTTTCCAAGGTATTGGAGTTGAGAGAGTATTTATGCTACATAGTCCACAGGTTGCCTCTCTAAAAGTTGAACGTAGAGGTAAAGTAAGAAGAGCTAAGTTATTCTATCTGAGAGATAGAGTA
>MDTE01124394.1_pt1 | contig 19738 bp, 16 predicted proteins | sample 811231 | NCBI WGS metagenome assembly MDTE01 (sample SAMN05326651, study PRJNA326480) | marine metagenome | isolation source: seawater | place: Indian Ocean: Red Sea | collected 2010 | reverse complement strand
TCAAGAACTACGTCAAGTAGTGCTTGGTAGGTGGTGCGGGAAAAACCCCACCAGCGAACGCCCTTGTCTTCCTCGCCACGAACGACGATGGGGGCGAAGATACGCATCTTAGGCCAGAAGCGTTTTGCTGCTTCCTTAGAACCATCAGTGCCCTCGTTCCAAAGGCGGGTTCCCCACTCTGCGATGGGATCAGCATCACCGTTGGTCCGTGGACTGAGAACGGTGGTCTTTCCTTCTGCGCCCATACCATAGTGGTAGTACGCTTCAAAGAAGGGGTCGCCGTCTGGCGGACAAACCAAACGAATTTGGTGCGTGCCTTCATCAGGCTTCCAAAAGTTATCAGAGGCATCACCGCCTCGGTTGGTAAGAGCGGCGTGCTTTTGCCGCATTTTATCAAGATCAATACCCATTGTATTCTCCTTTACTGGTTAGTTGACCGTGAATCTACTATAACACACCCTGGGATGGTTTATAGTAATTTGGAATTTTTTTTGATTTCCTAAGAAAAAGGAGGGGGTTGCCCCCCTCCTTTTGGCTGTGCGTATTTTTGATACCTTAGTTGATATCAATAATAACAGGCTGGACTTCAGCCTTCCGAGGGATAGTGACTGTCAATAGCCCGTTGTGAAAGTCAGCAGTACTCGCCGTGAGGTCAAGGTTGCTGTCATAGTTCACAAAAGTCTTTTGGAAGCTCCGGCGGGCAATACGTCTATTGCTGTCCCCATCGCCGTGGGCTTCCGCACGCACAGTTAGACTGCTTTTCTCTGGTTGAATCTCAATGCTAAGATCCTCTTTACTAAAACCTGCGAGAGCGAACTCAAGAGTTGTACTCCCGTCTTCGTTAGAGAAGATGTCAGCCACAGGATAACCCGAGGTTGACTTTCTCGCTAGTGATTGGAAGTCTCCGAACAGTTCATCAAAGATGCTGCGTCCAAGAAGACTAGGTGTGTTGTATCGTACTAAATTGCTCATTTTGTTTCCTCCTTTAATAAGCAAGGTTGTTGTGACTCCCGAAGGCAGTCAAGAATGCAAGCACCGCACAGCCACTTGCTTTCTGTATATAACTATATCTTATTTTTTTATTTCGTCAAGGAATAAAATTAAAAAATATACCGGGGCGTATAGAATGGCCGCCAGGAGATTGCCGTATTTTTGCATTCATTCACTTTCTACTTTGTATATTTTTACAACGTCAACTTTGTGAACTTTAAGCTCTTTTCCTGTCAAAAGCATGATGGAGTTTTCATAGTTTTCCCAATTTAGTTTCAAGTGGCGGCCTGTTTGTCCATTGTTTTCTGAAGCGACAGCCGCATTGAGGGCGTTAATCGTGTAAAGAGTGTTAGATGCTTTTTTCCTGTGAACTCTCATAGTAAAAAGGCGGCTATTTAATGGTTTGCCTTTTTCAAGATAAGCATTGTAAGTGATTATTTTTCTGTCTGGGTCATCGGGCATGCCCAGAAGAAAAATTAAATTGTTTGTGAGATCGACAGTGGCAGCAATGTGCTCGACTTCGGTCAGTATCCTGTCCTCATCGCTTGTTGGTATAAATGACGCCAACAGTATCCCACGTTTTTTATCTGAACTCAAAATAAATTACCTCTTTTAAATACAGTATAAATAGACTGTTGAAAAGGTAATATCAGATTAGGACTGTATTCTCGGCGAATAAAATGAACAAAGAACGATAATACCATCTAATTCTGTCGAGTGGACCGAAAACCCGGTATCGACCTCATTTTTGCCAAATCTTTTAACTTGTGCCTTTATCTTTTGCATTAATTTATTGTCAGTTGCCAGCATTTCATCTGGAATACCAAAGTAAAAATGAGCACTCTTTTCATCTTTTATGGGGAAAAGAAATTTTATGTCTATATTTTTGTCAAGCGAGGCCAGTCCATATGTACCAATCCTACAAATTTTTGGGGGCTGGAGTTTTGTTTCTAGTATAGACCCAGTGTTTTCAAAATAGTTTATCATCGCCGGGATGTAGGAAACAAAATGATAAATACTTTTCTCGTACTGCGAGATCGGCACATCACCTACCATATCCTCCACCCGAGACCGATCAATAATAAGCATTTTTTCCAGAAGACCGCTGCGTGTATATTCTTGTAACACATTGTATACAATTCTGTCATCTCTTTTTTGGATCACGGAAACAACGTCCTCGTCAGGCCTAATATAGATTACCATTATTTTTGTGTGTTTAATTTTTTCCAACAGGGACAGAGTGATTCCGGTCACTGGGTCACCACCTTGTAGTACAAAAATTATATTGTCATCTTTCTTAAACCGCCTACAGAAAAGATCTGCTTCAACGGTGTCGAAGTTTTTCTCGTATGCCTCAATGTTTTTTTCTGGTTGTACATAAAGACTATTCTTGACGCTGAGATCTGAGCTAATCCTGAAAACTTTATACTCTGGGTATTGCTTAAACTGGTCCGCTATGCCGCAGCCGACCTTTCCAAGTCCAATAACTTTGTAGTTGTCAGGTGTCCCATCCGCAACTATATCGGACAGACTCTCTTGATCAATTTCAATACTCAAACTTCTTAAGACTCCCTAGATTTTTTCCTCTACTAGTATTTACACCAAACTTACCAAATTTTGTCGAACTCATTAGATCCCTGATGAGAACAAGCAGATGTTCATCTTGTTTGTCCAAGTCAATTACTATCGAGTCGTGTATTATACAAGAAATGAAAGACCGAGCCGCCCTCTCTTGTAGTAAGTGATTAATCTTAATAGCTTGTAACAGAGTTAATTCAGCGGTAGTCGATTGGATAATATAATTCAAGGCATGATGAAGGTCTACATCATTGATAACTTTCCCTAACGGAGTTAGGACAGTGTTGCCATTCCAGAACTTCTGGATCACCTCTTCTTTGTTGTAAAAGCGTTGGAGCTTTTCGCCTTGAGTGCTTTGATTTATTTTCTTTGCACCGTAAAGCCAAGCAAAGAAAGCAGTCTTGCTTTCCTCTCTCGTTATCTTTTTGTCAAAAACTTCATCTCTGTGAAAGTCATGAATATCCACCAACGGCTGTGGCTTTTCTAAGACACCCATCAAAACCCTGGCCTCTGCGCCGTTAAAGTCAAATTCAACAAACTCATCATTAACTGGTTCGACGACTGCTCTCATATCTTTTCTTATCGTGAGTATGGGAAAGGATTTTTTGCTGGTCGTGAGCCGCCCGGTGATTGTGCCGAATTGGTTATAAGAAATATATTGACTTGTGCCGAATTGCCTATTGAGCGCCTTCTCATAAGATTTTACTTTTCTATAATTAATGTTCAGACGTCTATTCGATATCTCCTCTAGCATTTTACATACCTTCAGAAGGAATTCGTATCGACGAGGGCGCTTATAATTTTTAATGACATGCTCAGTAATACTATTCTTAATTCGGCAAAAGTCCATCAGAAATCTCTGCGGAACTAAGTCATAAATGCAGTTCTCGGTCCTGTCCACTTTTGACAGACTTAGCGATCTCTGAAACGCTTGTATCTTTTGGGACACGTCCTGCCAGTCATCCTGCAAATATTCCGGTATAGCCGACTCCACCGGGGTGCCCTGCAAGTACAAATTAGCATACTCTATATTTGTCAGGTCTTTCAGGTAGGTGCAGTATTTCCAAGTGGCTGTCAGTTCCTCTGGGAACAGGTCCGGATCAAAAACCAACTTGTCATCACAGTAAATACCTACACACTCTGACTTATCGTCCAAAGTTTGAAATAGCATCTCTACCTTTCGCTAATACTTATTTATATCGCCTACTGTGTCAATTGTTAAGGCCTTGGTTGTTACTGGACCTAGAACATCTTCTTGTAAGTATTTTAGTGCCAATAAGTATTTCTTGTCTGTGTTGCCAGCGATAAAATTGTAAACATCGATTACGTCTTTAAAGTTTTTCTTGACGACACGGTGGTGTGTCTTCAGCTTTCTTTCAGTTCTTCGCAAAAGATAATAGCACTTGAGATTCCATTTGTCCCCGTAAGATCCGTTAGCTCTAAACTCCTCAAAAGTTATTATCTGCCTACGAATAAGCTCGCTGCGAGCCCTTAAGCAAATCCCGGTTTTATCAGGAGTATATATGCTTACGATTGGCTGCCTATTAACCAGGGCGTTATAAAAATCCAAGAAGTAAACCTTGACAATATCCATATCTGTTCTCCAACACTCAACATGAGCGGTGGCGAAAAACTTAGTAAATATTTCATTTGCATCTTGAGCATTTCGCAAGTCTGCATATTCGTTATATCCGACAGCGTGACGCTTGACATCCTCCAGGCCAGAAATTTGAGAAAAACCATACGGATCAATGCTTGGAAAACCTCCCTGTATTATGGGATTATCACAGTCATCAAGATTATTTTCATTGTTGAGGTTAAAATCATCGAGTGGAACACCAACCATATACTCTTTCATCACTGCTGACTGTAGGTCGGCAACAAATCTCCACGGGGCGTTCTGGTCTATTCCAAACCCGTACTGCGTGGCCAACGAAGATATTAAATCAAAGTTGGCATCTAAAAAATATTTTTGAGATTTTGGGAAGTCGTCATTGTGATCATCTTCACTAATACTAATAACAAGACCACTGTTAAGGGGCGAACAATAAAAACTCTCCACAAAACCAGACACTGTTATCGGTCCAGTTGTCTTTGTGTATTCCTCGACAAAACTAGTAAACACTCCCAAAAAGGAGTCAACATCAAGTATTTTTTGATTCTCGCTTGGAAAGGCTCCTAAGTATGTATTTGAAAAAAGCGGGAAGACGGTCTCTGTCATATATTGATGGTACCCAGAGGTAATACTTCTAAAGGCTTTTTTGGCTGAGATGTCGGCATATGGTCCAGAAGGCTCCATGATACCCTCTTCAACTAACTCCTTTACCTTATCTCCGAGGTCTCTCCAGGCGTCGGCAACAAAGTTAATCGCATACAGAGTTTCGTCAGCAGCAGCGTGACGCAAAGGTTTTAAATATTGTTCGTTAACAACTGTTGCATTCCCAACACTGTTTATTTTGCCAAAAAAAGAATCTTTGCCCCAAAAATTAAACGATCTCTGTGGTCCTATCAGAGGCAAAACAGAATCAACATATTTTCTTCTTTGTTCATGAGCACGAGCAGCATTCGAGTTAATTTTTGCCACAGAGAAAAGGTATGGCTGATCTACTATAGATGGTTTTGGCGGCTGGGCCATATCAAACCTCCCCTGGTCTCTGCAAGAACATGCAAGTTAACCTAGTCTCAAACGTTGAAGCGTTTATTGTATTCTCAGACTTTACTATCATGTAATACCCGCCGATACCTAGCTTTCTCGCAACCTCATTACCCAAAGCAAAACCAGCATCAATATATATAATACTCCCATTTCTAAAAAAAGTATTCCCAACCATAGTCAGTTCAACGTCTTGGGGCAAAATTAAAGAGGACCCTTTGTTGTTATTTTCAATGTGCATCGCCCTGAGTTGTGGCATTTTCTTTTCGGAAAACGAGAAACTCTTAACTATGCCCCTGTCGCTCCCCAAAGAAACATGAAAAATACCGTTTGCTCTGTCTTGCACAATGTCGCCCTTTAGTTTTCCTTTGTCCTTGATTGTGGCGAAAACAAGAAAAAATGTTCTTGTCTCTTTGACTGTTACCATACTTTTATTGGCAGTGGCAGCTTTGGCAACTTCTGTCGCTATGGCGTTGCCGAACCTACCTCCGGTTGATTTGCCCTTTAGGTCAGTACCCGGTGTTCTGGGATAGGTCAAGGTCGTCATCGAAAAGTTTATTGATACTTTTTTGTCTGGTGTCTCAAAGGACTGGTTTATCAGCGGGGCTATTAGGTTTGATAACAACTTGTTTATAAAAGACCGGAGGCTTATTCTTTGTGGTGGAGGGTTGCCGCCTGTATAGTTATCAATAAACCATTGTCCAAACCACTCAACGTTAATCGGAATGTCCGCTATCGGTAAACTGCTATTTTCAGTAGTTATCCCTATGTCCTTGCCATTAAATGAACCAAGAACAATATTCCCATCAACAAGCTCTAGTAAAGTCTGTCTTTCGCCTTTGTCGTTTATCGAATTCGCAACGTCAATCAGATCTCCCAAAGTAAAAAATAAAACTCTCTTTTCTAAGTTTTCCCCACCAACTGTGGGGTTTGATGGGTCTAGGGCAAATTTTGCATCTGTTGGTTCAAGTCCAGCGTCTTTGGTTCTTTTGTTGGACATGGCTGAATTGAAGGCCGCTGTTCTTTTTCCTATACCTCCGCCGATTGAATTTGTGTCAACACGACCGACTGTTACTGACACACTGCGTCCGGACGTTGCAACGTCTTCGGGCCTAGATGCTTGAAAAATATTTGGGTTTATTTGCACAAATCTAACCTTACCAGACTCTAACAACTGAGTAATGAATTGGCTGTGTTTATTCGTACTGACTCTGGAATCTATAACCCCTCTAACAAACCTACAGGCGTCTAATCCTTTGTCAATCTTGCTTATTTGGCCACTGTATTTATCGCCTTTGCCATCATTCATCTCCAGCAAATACTGCCTTGCCATAAGAAGAGTTTTTTCCTCATACTTTACAGCATCCATACTGCTATTAAAGCCTGGCCCGTTTATGAACGGGTCTCTTTGCGATGGGCGATGAAGTTCTCTGGATATAAAGCCAACCAGTCCACCCAGATTTGCAACCTTGCCGGAACCAGCAGTGACTGGCTCGGCACCCGCTTGAAACCCAAAGGCTATATCAATTACTTCTCCTTGGCTTTCGTTGGCTTGTCCAAAATAACCGAAAGTTGCGTATTGCGTCCAGCCTTTCTCAAAGGATACCGCACGAGGCACGATAACACCCCTACCTGACTTAATGGCTGTTGTTCTAGTAAAAACATCCGAGGCTTCCGGGTCAGAAAGTAAAGAATCCAAAGACCCCACATATTCAACATTTAAAGTTACTTGCCCTTGTTGTCCAAATTCTAGTTTATATTTTGTAAAGTTCAAGAGAATTGTTTTTTGTGTTGCTGCCACAGCCTGGGCGAAATCTTCAATTTGCTCCTTGGAGCTTCCTGCAAGATATAGATCATCTATCGCCCGCTGCGGCATGCTCCAACCAACTTTTATTTTTAGCTGCTTGAAGTCTTTCCTGTCTTGAATTTTATTTTGCTGCGGGACCCTAGAGAGCGGTGCCGTTTTCATTACAGCAAAACGCTCGCCAATGTCCTTAAGCGTGGCTGTCTTGTCCCGATTTTCCTTGACAAGTTCCTCAGGTGAGTTAACGTTAAATATAAATCTTAAAAATTGTTGCGTTAAAAGTTCAGCGGCACTAGCAAAAGATAAAGTCACAGAGGCCTTGAGGGTCTTGTCCCCTTCGTGCTTATTATCAAACATCCAAGTAAACTCTTTAATTCCAACAGACGATCCTGCGGTTGATGCATCAAGTATGCTTGTTTCGCCTTTTTTAACCTTAAGTTCTCCACGAAGTTTCTCCGACATAGCAACCATTCTTTCGCCACGAACGTGGTCACTAAAAATAAATGGCTCCTCTCTGAGCTTGCCATTTTCCTCATGCACAAAGAAAAATTCTATACGAGGCACCAGAATACTTAATTGTGCTGGGCTCGCATCTATAAAATTTTGTATCACTGGGGCGTTGGCAAGTTTAGAAACCAATCCAATACCAGAGCCTGCATCATTTTGTTTTGGCGTGTGTGCCAAAACCACGTCATAAGGTTCAGATCTAATCGCTCTGGATATTTGTTCATAAGCACCCAGAAGATAGGCTTGGGCGTTTGCTTGGATTCTGGCTACTTTCGCCTCAGCAGATTCTTCGCCCTTTTTTTCTTCTTCGTCTTCGGACATTAAACGACTCCATTAGATTGCTCAAAAAATTGCAACACTTGTGTAGTGTCAATTGGTACGGCAAAAACATCACCAACCTTAAAGTGCGCTTCCGTTGGCTTCTGATTAAACCAGGCTATTAGCCACCACAAGGTTGGATCACCATAAAACTCGTTCGCTAAATTATAAAGCTTTGAAGTGGCGGTCCACACCAAGGTGCTTAAGGCCATCTCCTGTCTTTCCTCAAAAGTCGGATAATAAAACCTAGCAGTTTCATATTGAATTATTTTTTGTACATCCCTTTGGTCAAAAAACGCTTCTCTGTAAGACTCATTATCGTTAATAATCAATCCTCTTGTGTTATATCTTGTAAATGCCATCTTTTACCTACTTCTTTCTTCTAGCTTTTGTTATATCGCCCGAACCACCAGCCAGGGCTGAACTCTTGTTTTGGTTTCTGGGTTTTAGTGTTACATTTGATCCTGCACTTTGTTGTTCTGAGGGCAGCGGAGAGTCAGTCCTGTAAGGGAAGCCATTCTTCGACTCCCTGAGCACTGAATCGCCAGTTTTGCCCGTGGTCCAACCCATCAAGTGCTCGTGTAAAACATTTAGTTCAAAGTTTAAGGTTACAGTCTTTGGATAAACAGCGGGTATTGAGTGATCCATAAACATACCGTTTTCGCTGCGTACATCAACAGTAAAACCATTTATATACCCCAGTAGTCCCTTGTCCTCGTCCTTGGAGTTGTGTATCAGGTTTATAAATTTAACCCTTACCAAGGGTGACATATTTAAGACAGCGCCTGTAGTTTGCCCACCTTGTTGTTGATAGGTCGGATAATTAAAAGACATCAATACGTTTATTAAATCCATATTTCTTTTTGCCTGCTGGATTGAACTGGCGGGAACGTTCCAAGACATTGCTATGGCTCGTCTAGTATTTTGATAAATAGCGATGGGGTCCATACGCCCATAAACATCCTCTGCGTTCCAACTCTGTGTGTAAGCGTCGCTGAAGTTCTCTAAGTAAGCCGGAAACACCACCTTGTACCCAGTTGGCAAGTGCTCAATTTCGAGATTATATGCCGAATTAAACAGGTTTTTCTCACCGGGCATAGAGCCACTTTGGTCCATGTTGACCCCGTTAACTCCCTCCTTAAGATTTTTTGGCTTAAATACAGACATGGCTTACCTCGGTGTTAAGTCGTAGCGTTCTTCCATTATATTAACTACGACGTCTCCCAGTATTCTATCATTTACTTTGAGTTCAATTGTTTTTTCTTTTCCGCCACCGTCGCCGCCAGCAGCAGGAGCAACCGCATCAGCAATCGCTGTCAAAGCCGGCACATTGGCATTGTTTGATTCAAGCATTACTGTGGTTATTTTTTCAAAAACAGCGTCTATCTTTTCCATCCCGCTATCGTCAACCCCTGTGACCACCTCGACAACTCTCGTGATCTTTTCAAACCCCTCTGCCGCTACACTGATGCCAGAACCTAATTCGGCAAACGAGGCAATGAACTGAGCGAAGCCGATAGCCACAGCGGCAATGCCGATCCCTATTAAGGCAATCGCAGCACCAAAGGCCAACAAAACAGGATAAGCGATGACCATGGTAGGTGCCAAAGCTAGCAGCGCTTTTGTCAGGAAGAAAAGACCAAAACCAAGTGCTACTGCCCCTAGCCCAGCGCCAACCATCTGCTCAACATTTAGTTCTGCGAAAGCTGCTACAAATGCTGCCATACCGAAGGCAGCGATACCAATCCCGGCACCAATCATAAGTATAGCGGCTGCCAAAGCCAACATTGGAATAGCAGCAGCAAAAGCGACGCTTGCAGCGGTGCCAGTAGCGGCAGAATTAACTCCCTGAGCGGTAGCAAGTCGAACCTCTGACTGAGCACGAGCATCATTTGCCCCAGAGGCGAGGAGGTCGGCATTAGCGCCAGCCACCTCTGCGCCCGATTCAGCCAATGTAGCCGCTGTCTTAGCTTTGCTTGCTGCTATTTCTACGATCGTTTGTTTAATTCCTTTTTCTGTCATAGCCATTTTAACAGCCATCATTGTTTGCCGCATCGTCTCAAGAGCTATAATCGTCTTTCCAATACCAACCAACGTCAGTAAGCCGGCCATGGCGATTGCGAAGCCTTTACCAAAAGGTCCCGTAAACATCTCAGTGATCGCAGCGAAGAATTTTGTCACGGGAGCCATGGTTATAGATAGGTTGTCAAGAATGGCTGCCTGTTTTTCTTGTATCTTTGTCAGTTCCTCGGCACGGGCTTTAGCCTTTATTTGTTCTGAGGCAGCCTTTTGATATTCAATTTCAGATCCAAACAATTTAGATGCCATGCTTTCGTCGATGCCTAGCATTTCAGCGACAGCCTGCCGTTGGCGGCGGTGCATACCTGCAAAACCACCCTCAACTGTCTTAAACTGATCTCTTAGTAATTTAATCCTGTCGGCATGCGATTCTGCCCCCAACATAGCAACAGAATTTATTTGCAACCCTAACTGAGCGTTTAGCTTACCTGCCATATCGGCAGCGCCTTCAAAAGTATCAAACTTTTCAGCTATGTCAAATGCTTCTGAGACATCAATACCAAGTTCCCTTGCTTTTTTCTGTAGGTTCGCAAACTCGGCTTCGGCCTGGTCGCCGAATCTTGCTAATTTTGGGCCCAATTTAGTAAAATCATCGAACAGTTTGCCGGTTGGCAAAGCTAAACTTTGACCTAAATTAACCATTCTGTCCGTCGCTTCCAAGGCTTCGGTTTCATTCATGCCCATTCCACGAGTTAACAAATCAAAGGATTTAGTTCCAGCATCAGCACTGGCACCGAGCCTCATCAAAGCAACAACCTGATCTTCGGTTGCTGTTTTAGCTTGACCCGTCATGCCAACAAAAGATCCCATATTTGCTCTGAGAGCGCCTATCGCTTGGGTTGACTCTGCCGTTGTGATGCCCAGTTTTATATTTCTCTCGACAAGCTCTTCCATCTGCACAACTTGTTCTAGTCCTGCTCCAGTAGCTCTTTGAAACTCTATTCTAGAGCCGTCAAGTGATAATCCAAGCGTAGTTAGTCCCTTTATGGCACTCCCTATTCCATCCGAAAAATTAAGTGCAGAGAAGCCCGCAAAATTCATAATTCCAGACAGCGAGTTTATTGCAAGACCTGTCTTTCGGGTATTACTAGCCAGCAGCTTGTTTAATTCATTAAGATTCTCTAGTTTTTTCTCTCGCTCTGCCAGGATTTTAGCATTGTCGAGGTAGGCGGCGGATGACTCAACAAGTCCCCTGACCATCTTGGCTTCCCCTTCGGTCGCCTCCATGGTTAATTTATTGACCTCTATTTGGGCCTCAATAAATTCTTGTCTTGCCGTGTTTCCCTGCCCTTCTGCTTGTGCTCTTTCTCTTTCTAGTGCGCCGATATTTAAAACTGCGGCTTGGTATTCTTTTGCTCCTCCGCTAAGGTTGTCGTATGCAGCGACCTGATCCCGCAAAACGCCGAGAAATTCTCGTGACTGCTCGACATCAAAAGTTCCTTTGAGTTTGCCGAGGGCATTCTTAAGCTTGTCCATTTTGCCGGCAGCCTTCTCCGATTCCTCTCCTTGTTCTTTGACGGCTTCAGTATTTTCTTTTACGGTATCACCGTATTCCTTAAGTTCCTCCAAAAGCCCTGGTGGCACACCTTGGTATTCATCATCTTGAAACACACGAACCCTTTTCTTTCCGTTTTCTGGAAAGAGCTTTGTCCCTGGTTGTATGATGATAAATTTCTTTTTAGCCATTCAAATGAGCCCTATGGATTCTTGATCGGCCAATTTATCTTCGCCTCTCGCTCGAATCTTTTAATAGCAACATTAAGCTTTGATTTTTGCTTGTAGGTCATCGGATCATCAAGTCCATACTTCTTGATGTAATCCATATATCTTTTTTCGTTTACCAGTGCATCCGTAAATCGCTGGACTTCTATTCTGTTGCCTCTTACCTTGACAGGTATTCTTCTGCCTTTATACATCTTTGCTAGCAGGTATTCAATCCAAGCAGCAAAAACATGAAGTATGTTTTCGTTAAGCTCACCCTTACGGGCGGCACCCAAATCAAACACCATATCCTTCAATTGATCTTCAGTAAGCACAGGTACACCTCGGCAATATAGACAGTTGCCTAGTAAATAGGTTGCAAATAACTATTTTAGTTATATTTAGCGACGCCCGGATTTGGCTTTCCTCATAGCGTCTTCGTGCGATTTGGCTTCTTTTTCTTTTTGGCTCACGAGCCTCTTCAAAAACCATCTTCGCAGAACAATAGGCAAGTTGTACGCCTCAAAGAAACTCCAGCCCCCATAATATTTAAGGTTAAAGAATTCCTCGTAAATGCTAACGTTATATTCGTCACTTAGGCCAAAGAAAGGTTGCGCCGAGCGGCACCTCCAGGGCCGCATCTGCTCCGCACTTGGGGCACTGAAAATCAGTGGTCATATCGACGTTTGGAGTAATCTCTCCCATGAGGTTTCTCAGGTGACGAGAATCTCTGGCAGGCATTGCATTAATAAACTGAAGTTTGTTAACCTTATCAGTGTTGCCATTCACGGACACAATCATCAGGGCCAACTGTGTTGTTAGTGTGTTTGATGTCTGATTTGTGCGACCCTTTCGCAGGGAATTTTTAGAGATAATTGTCTCATCCTTGCCATTTAGCATACGACACTCTACTGTCACTTTTGACATAGGAAGTGTTACTCTAAATGTGTTATTCTCTGTTTTTTCTACCTCTTGCTCCTCAAGAGCTTGTTCAAAATCAAGATGACCAAGTTGTTCAAGATCAAAATTATGATCCACAGCCTCAAGACACGATGGGCAAATCACCTTAGCTTCATAGTCAGCACCATAACCTGTCATTCTGGCTGTAACAAGAATAGCATTCTTGTCGCCGATTAGCAAATCATCAAGTTTAATTTTTTTATCCACAATTATGTTTTCCAGCATACGATCAACCGCAATACCCTTTTTAAGCAGCGCTTGGTCAGTGAGGATGTCCTCCTCTTTTGCCGTCATATACTTAATTTCAATTGTTTCCGCATTGTGGAGCGGGTGGCCGGGTGGATAGAACTTGCCTTTGCTTGGTAGTTCTACAAACTCAGTTGGGAGTGCCCAGTTAAATTGTGTATTTGCCGCAGATGCAGCAACAGCCGAAGATCCCTCGTCCTCTGGAGTTGGGATACCCTCGGCTGCGTTGAAGCGTCCTTCATTTCTGCTCATATTTTAAAACCTTTCTAAAAAACTTCAGATGAAATTAACCTAGAGTTTTTTGAGCCCAATCAAAAGTAATTTCCATGGTCAACTCAAGCATCTCATCGGAAGTATAGTCTAGACTACCACCATAATCCACACTTGTTAAGAATGCGTTTCTGAGTGTCCACTCTTCGATAATATTTCCAGCGGTGTCTTGCGAGCCCACTAGTTGAAGCTTGGGATCGCCTCCAAAAGCAGTCTGAAAGGATGCCTTACTTAGAGAGAAGCCTGTAAGTCCAGGCTCGTCTGGAAAGAAGTACCCGGCAGTTCGGAGACCATCATAAAGAATATTTGTAGGGTCGCCATCTTTGGTGGAAGGGGCCACAAGAGTAACACTAATTGGATCCCAGGTGACTCGACCGGGGAACTTAAAATTGTAATCAAAATAACTGTGCTCTACCGTACTAACTGTCGCCTTAGGCATAGTAGCAGTTTTTACATAATACTCTGCGATGTCCCCAAATTTAAGCTTGAACTTAAATCTTCTTTTAGGGTCCACCCCAATTTCTGCCCATCCGATGGTCATTTTTTATTTTCTCCCTTATATCATTAAATAGGTGCGAAACTTATTTTTAGTCCTCAAAACCGGCTCCGCTATTAGTGACCACAAAGTCAATAGCGAAGAACTCGACGGCCCGAGTGGGCTTGACAAGCAACTTAGCGTAGATGATGTTTTGATCAATCAAGTCTGGCGTCGTTGTTGTGTTGTCAAGAACGAGCCTAAACTCTTCGATACCAAATCTTGCCTTAACATCATTGAGGACAACCTCTGCCTGGCGGCGGAAACGATCCCAAGTAACACTAGAGTTCGGATCAAAAATCAACCTTGAGGCGATAAAAGAGATTTCTCTCTTCAAGTAAATCATCAAGCGTCGGACATTAATACGATCAAGTGCCGAGCGTGTCTGTTGAAGTGTTTTCTGTCCGAAGACAACAATTCCTTCAGCAGGGAACTTAGCGATTGGATTAATGTTTGCATCATACAAGTTATCACGCTGATCTTGTGTATACTTTCTTGACACATCAAGGACCGGGATACCAGCAGCACCCTCAGTCAGTCCGCCCCTGGTAAATCCAGCGGGAGCGAACCAAGGACCTTGATTGTTGTCCGTGGTAGAAAGAACACCCAGAGCAGCCACCGATGGTGGAGCCCAAAGAGTTCTTTGGTTAACGGAATCTCTGATACGCACCCACGGTGCGTAAGCAGCGCCATAACTGTTATTGAGGTTTCTGTCTCTAAGTGTATCGACAGCCTGCTTCACCGTTGAGGCATTTCTGTTGGCGACACTTTCAGTGTTCTCTGTGTCTGGTGTATAGATATTATCAATGTCGATAATAGCTAATGCATCAGCACGATCCTCAACAACATCGAGGAGATGTTCAGTCACGTTGTTTTGGATAATTCCAGGCAATGTGATCACATTATATTGTGCATCTTCTGTGTCAGAAACGATGTTGATGGCTCGGCGCAGCGTATGCAGTTGATAAGATGTTTTCTCATCATTTGCCGTGTTAAATCCAGTATTACGGAAAGGATCTTTTTCTTGGACATCGAACCCTTCGTAGCCGCCGTGAAGAACGGTAGTGAATCGATCCAACCCAGCATCCAAGGCACCCGAATACGATGCGCTGGCCGCTGTGACGCTTTGAACGTTAGAACCAATATCCTCGCCCTGGCGTGAGCCAGACACGAATTCATATCCTTCAGCCGCCGAACCGGACACATCATCAAGAGTAAAGTGCCAGGCAATAACCAATGGGTCGTTAACTGCGCCTTTTTGCTGCGGGCTGAACTGCAAGTCATGCATAGCAGCAGGGCTAGTCTGAAGTCCTTTGACTCTTCCCTTGATCATATCACGAATCGAGTCATTAAACAGAGTGTCTGTTGCACTTCTACCTGTCCAAGCACCCCAATATGTGCTCTTGAGATCTTTTGGTGTTCCCCAGTTGCTTTGGATACGCAACGGAACCGAGGGGAAAATCACAGAAGCGGTGAAGGCAGTTGCACTGCGAGCCGGACCACCGATCGGGTGATTCAACCCACCGAGCATACCTACACCAGCGACGGAGCCACTGTATGAACCAAAGCCACCCAGACCAAAGGTTGCAGCAGGGCCACCGTCGATCAACGAAGCAGCGGTGCCAGCAGCAGCACTCAGGTCAGTGGAGCGGCCAGCAACAGCAGAGGCCGAAACGCTGACCATACCCTGTGAACCACTCGTGATTGTCACGGAGCGGTAAGTCAAGGGACCAAACACACCGAATGGGAGCATTTCTGGATCAGTAACGCCGCCATCAACATCATCATTCATCTCAACACGAATGTAGTTCGATTTGTTGGGGTATTGCCCATATTCTCTGTTTCTTTTCTCTGTTGTGTCGTACTGCATAAACTTATCGCCAATCTTTTTGGCAACATAGTTTGGAGATGCAGGATTTAAGTCACAGTTATCATATCTTTCAAGAATGACTGGCTTGTTGTCAGTGTCTGTAAGCTTACGAACCAAAACACTAAATGTTCCATACTTCTCGTACTCTCCTCTTGGTGCCTTAATGTCTGCAATAGAGATTTTAATCTCGTTCTGAACCCAATCACCCGGAGTAAGCGCTTCAAACCTGAACAGCTTTTGTTGGGTCAGCGCATCATATGACGCCGAAGCAGCGCCCTGATTTAGGTCTTGAGAGAAGTAAAACCCTGTCGTGCTTTTTTGTGCTGCATAGTTAAAATCATTGCCCACCTCTGACGTGTTTTCCTGATTTCTCAAGGGAAGAATGGCAGCGTAGCACTTAGAGTTTCTAAGATCAACACCGTCTGCATCGTTAGAACCAGTGAGCGAACCAGCTTCATTTTTAGAGCCAGAACCTATAATAACACCGATTGTATTTCGGCGCTGCCCAACAAGACTGTATTCAAAGGTTTCACCAAGCCAGTATTTGCCACCTTGGTTTGCAGTAGCAGTGCCATCACGAGTAATGCTGGTATTTGTTATCGTTGGATTTGTGTTTAGAACTTTACGGATAAAGTTATTTTTATCTGGGTTTAAGCTAACAGTAACTTTCTCTAAGTTAGCAAAAGTTCCGTCCGAACTGATCATCAAATCAATGTCGCCATTGGCGTTTGTTTGATACAATTCGCAAGCAGAGGCTGTGAGGTTATTATGATTTTGAGCCACTTCTCCTGAATCGGAAGTACCAATTCGTGTACCAGAGAGAAGTATTCGACCCGCTGTCAGATAGAACGTAGCTGCTAGCGCTCCAGAGAGCACCCCGCCGCCATCTTGGTTTGCACTAGCGCCGTTTTGGATGCCGCCGGATGGCCACAAGAAAAGACCGTAAGCACCACCCTCAGAAGGGGTGCTACTAATTGTGCCAGCTTTCCAGCCAGCAAGTCCAGTCGAGGATGCGTCAGGGTCTTGAACACCAACAGTACGCATAAAAGTCAAAGGACTTGAGTTTCTTAACCAGGCCTGGGCAGCATATGCTCCATATGTTGGACCCAGTGTGTTTCCATATCTGGAAATATCGCCTGTTTCGTTACCAGGCATCGGCTTGCCAAACACATCAATAAATTCAGAGAACGAACTAACTGTAACCGGCTCCATAGCCGGTCCTTTTCGTGCTCTACCTATAACCATTGGTCCAACAGATGCTGGTGTCGCAGGCAACTGGCTGTTGTCTATTTCATCAACAAAAACGCCTGGAGAAATAAATTTAAACTTCTTTGTGGGATCATCCGCCATTTTTCTTTGTTCTCCTCATAAGCTAACAAATACAAAACGTAACCTAAATGCAGGTTTGCTAATAATAAATAGTAAGACAAACTTCTAAACTCCTTCGAGTTTATGGTCGATACTTATCTTTTCTGTTAGCGTTAAAGTCTGGCTGTTCACCGAGTTCAGATCTTTCTCTGCTAAACCTAATTTTAGCAGGACTTTGGCGCTTAACAGTGATCGGCGTATTTTGATTGTCTTTGTCGCCAACAATATAACCTAAAACCTTCAAGGACAGCGAGGCTTTAAATATTCTCTCTGTTACGTCTAGACCATCGGCTTTAAAATCAATATTATAATTTGGATCAAGAAATGCCTCATAAGAATTTCTTTCGTGCGTTACTTTAAAAACACTTGGGTCACCCGTGAACGTATGGAACTTGGTCATTATCTGGTTCATCTGTGTTTGGTACTCAGTGACAATATCGATCGTATAAGTCATCTCTACAAATGTTGGCATTGGTATCATCACAGTCTCATACACTATATTTTTATTTTCCCCAGGAAAAGTTTGTCTATTTACGTTTTTGCCACCAGTTGATTTTCTTATGGTATTAGCATTAGCAAAATTTGCTGTCTTTTCTTGTTGCACCACTCTTGCAACGTTTATAGATCCGCCACGATTATAATAGTCAAAATATGGTGGAATATTTACTCCATATATGCCCTTGTTCGTGGGGTTTTGAACCACTGAGGTTTTATTGATCGCTATAAGTGGATACTTTAAGGTGCGTCCATTTGGCCGAAGATCAGGGTCGTTTTTTATCTGATAGGCTCTCTCCGGCAATGAGTATATAACTGGGACTTTCTCCCAACCCTCGTTAGAGTCTACAAAAATATCCATCTTGTCGTTAAGAAAGTTATAAACAGCGTAGTCAATGTCCTCAATCCTTGATGGGGCCAAAGAATAAGAAGAACTTAACTGGGTATTCATCGGTGTTCTAATCGGCATTGAACAATCCTCTTCTTGCTTGTTTTCCGACCAGCGTCACTTCCATAGAAGTTTCGTCATTTGTAAAAGCGCTGTCCTGTCCAAAAATATATCTTGGCTCAAAGATATCAACTATCTCAAAATACATATCGTCATACTGCATAAAGTCTCCAAGGCGAGCAAACAGGTCTTGGTCCTCTACCAGTCGGCGTTTATGAGTGTGAACATTTATATTGTACAAATTATCAAACCCATATTTTTGCTGAACCCTGTCTGACCCTACATACTCAACAAGAGCGTATACACGGACTGGTGGGAGATATGTTTTACTTAAGGATTCCCCATACAGAGGGTGAAAATTTGATCGCTCAAGGTCTATTGGATAATATACGATTTGTTGCCCAACAATCTTTTCGACGATTTCATCATTGATTTGCTTTACAAAGTTTCTCTCTGCCTGCCCAACAAAAAGTGGCGGCGGGGGAGAATTAGGCTGAGTCCATTTGTTTTTTTGTCCTGCCATTTATTTACCCAACATAAATGCCGTGAGGTATAGTCTTGAAGACTGTATTAATGCTTTCTTGCATCGCTGCATCGCCTTCAGCCAACTTGCCATACACCATTTCGTCAAGAACTGTTTTCAACTCCTCCCTAAGAGAGCTTTGCTCCTCTTTTGCTTCAGATATAAGCGCTGAACCGTTAAGAGTAACATCATTACCCGGTATCGGAATCGATGCTAGTTTTGATCTTACTTGTCCCAACACTTCTTTACACAAAGCCAATGCATATCTTCTAATCCACTGTTTACCTATACTGTTAATATTTTTGTACGGAACATTAGGAAACGGCAAAGCGTTCATATTATTGACACCATCAGCGCCATAGGTTCTGTCTTCTTCTTCTGCAAATGCATCCTCTGCTACCCTAAACCTAACCCAGAACCTGTCAGGGTTGTCTCCGTCAGGTGTTGGATATATTCTTAATTTGTTGTTGTTTATCTGAAACGAGTAGTGCGAAGCTCTAACTTTCATATCTTCCTCGTAAGCATAGGCTTGCAAGGTGTTTTGCCAGTTTGGAACTATTTGAAAGTTAGAATCATCTGCATACATTCCATAGGTTGAAAGATTTCCAATGGTGCCGACACTGTATCCGCCAAAAAACCTCCAAGCTGCTCTTGGAGTCTTATAATAAACTTGCTGGATCATCACAGAACTAGACCCAACCTTGTTATAGAACGGCTCTCCAGATTCCAAAGAGGCGCTGTAAATGACGGCCTGAAGATCATAATCCTGAACGTCTCTGGAAGCAGTAAACGATGCCGAGTAGATTGTTTGAGTTGCCCCTAGCCCTGCGTGAACTCCCACACCACGGCCAATGTGTGTTGCATACCCTAGTTGAAATCTTGGGAACTTCAGGTTTGCTGCTGTGGTGTATGAACCACTAAGCTCACCATCTTGGTCAAAGGTTCCCGTCGTATTGCCCAACATATCAGACAATACATTTTTTGCCTGGTGAGTATTCACAATATAGGAGTATTCTAAACAGGCCTCCTCATAAGCATTATAAACATTATCTGGCTGTATTTCTAAATCAAGAACATTGCCACCAAGCTTATTGTAAACATAGGTTACTTGATCTACAGCACCACTAATAAAATTTGTATCGCTGCTGTAGATACCATAAGCTAAAGCAGACGCAACATCACCATGTGTACCTGTTGAAGGTAAAACCAAAGCACTTGTTTGACTGATTGGCTGTAAGTTTACAGGCATTAATTGATCCTCGTTTTAAATTTTAAGACACTTGGTCTTTATAAGTAGTTTTAGTTACCATATAAAAACAAAAAACCTCGCCACAAGGACGAGGTTCTCTGCGTTGTTATTCAACCTTAAGGTTAATTAGCCATTAAGATCGTA
>MDTE01190768.1_pt1 | contig 19739 bp, 20 predicted proteins | sample 811231 | NCBI WGS metagenome assembly MDTE01 (sample SAMN05326651, study PRJNA326480) | marine metagenome | isolation source: seawater | place: Indian Ocean: Red Sea | collected 2010 | reverse complement strand
TACTTAAGAGAAATTAGGAGTATACGAAACGCTTACTACTAGCACCTCTTGATAATATTATTTCTTCTTACTTGAATATTTGCTGCAATTTTTTCCGCATGACCTCTAAAAAATGAAACGCTTAATAATTTAAGAACTTAAAGGAATCATTAATAAGCATCCCAAACTATTTAACTGATAGTTATTCAAAAATTAATATTTATTGTGTTAGTGAAATCAAGAGAGAATTTTCAAAATGCCAATGATTTATCAGAATATTTGCTTAAAAAAGGTATTAGAGAACTTAATGCCAAGAAATATGAAGAAGCAAAAAAGTATTTTGATGAATTAACGAGAATTTCTTTTAAGAAAGATTTCGTTATTTCAGAGGAGAAATATATTCATTTATTTTTATCAAGGGGTATTACAAATTATCATTTAAAGAATTATTCAATAGCCGCTTGTGACTTTTTAAAAACTTTAATAAAAAGGAAAGATGAAAATGATATTGAAGCTGAATTTGAGAGTGATTTTTTTCATTTAGCAAATTTTCTTGCATCGTATGATCGAAGTAATTCTTATATTAAAAATGCTGCTGATGCATTGACAATTTTTTTGGAGCTTATAAACAACCCTTGTAAATATAAATTAAATAAAAAGATCAAAAAGAAAGGAAGAAGAAATCTTTATATGATTTACTATGCGAGAGCGTTTACATTCAAGAGATTCAAAAAAATAAAATTGGCACTCTTGGATTTTAATAGATCTATTATTAATAATCCTCCAGTGAATTCTCTACCTTGGCTATATACTGAAAAAGCATTTTTGCATATTACAGAAGGAAATTTTTTAGATGCAATAAAAGATATCAACGAAGCAAATAAGAAAGAAGTTATTCCTTTTTGCTATAAAGCATATTATGCGATGGGTTTAATTAATATTAAATTTTTTAATTTTAATATTGCAATTAGTATGTTCGATAAAGAAATCGAAATTTTAGATAATTATTTTGAAACTTATTATACTTCAAAGGCTCATGCCTATATTCTTAGAGGTTATTCAAAAATTTGTTATCAGAATATTGAAGATGGTATAGAGGACATAGGATTAGGATTGGCTTTAGATAAAAATTGTTCAGAAAAGTACAAGAAAGTATTTCAGAATATTGATGAAGGAATAAAAAATATTATAAGAATAAGATTCAATATATCTATCTAAAGAATAGTTTGGAATCAATTAATCTTTTAGGAACTAGAAAGTCTTTAGATATTAGAGAAAACTTTAGTCATGAATATAAAAACTTTTATTAGATTATTTACTTTTTTGTTCTTTTATTTGATCAAGTCTTTCACTAATTAAGGACTCTTTTGGCATGGCAAAAGAAGTTAGGATGCCTCCAATAAAGAAATTTGATAGTATCTCTTCAGCATTTAATAGTTTTAGTATTATAAAAATAAAGCTTGCTGTAATAATATTTGCAATCAAACCCCTAGTTATTTCTTTGGAAGTAAAAAGCTTTGATACTCTTAAAAGATTAATAATATTTGGAATACCTGTAAAACCACAAAATATTATCCATAAAGGTATTAACAATAAGGCCCAAAAGCTATAAAAGGAAAAGGCTTTTAATAATGAATATATTCCATAAACGACACTAATTAGAATCATGACAAAAGTGAATAATTTGTAATTTGGAGAATAATTTAGGAACTATAAAATACAAATCTAAAAAAGTTTTTAAATCTAATAAAAATTAATCTGGAATCATTATGTTTTTATAGAACTAAAAAGAAAATAGCTTTTTTTAATAATATAAATGAATCTTCAAAAGGGGAAATTAGATTATGAGGATTATTTTGAAAGAGGAAAAATTCACTTTTATAATGAAAAATATAGAGAAGCGAAATTAGATTTTTCAGAGTATATTATCAGCATGGAAAGATTAAGGAAAGTCTCTGCTATTAAAGATATAATTTCACATTCTAAAGAAAAAGCTCATTTCTTAAGAGCTATTTCTAATTTTTATTTGTCAGATTTCAATGACCTAGATGGATTTGAATATGATAGAAATTACCTACTTAATAGCCAAAAAATAAATTGTTCTTTTTACCCAACTTTTTTATTCATACTTTTAATGACTAACCCAGGTAATAAAAGAAATTATGATTACTTTTATGATAGCTGTAGGTATGAAGTTTCTATTGACATGATATCTGATTGTTTAAAGTTTAATCCTAAAGCCTTGAATGATTTTGATAGTTTTTTAAATTATTTGCATTTAGAGTTTCAAGTAATTTTTAAAATGTATTTTTATTAAAAGGAATCAGCAAAGTAGTTCTAGAACTAATAGATAAATAGTAATTGGAAACAATTTGAATACTACCAAATCTAAATTTGATCATATAAATAATTGGAAAAATTATGATCTTGAAGTTTCAGCTTATCAAAAAGAAAGAAAGGGGGATTTTAAAGGAGCTATTAAAGATCTCTCTTTAGCTATAAGAAATAATCATCCTGATTATTTTCTTTTTTTTCATAGAGGAAAATTATTTTTTAAATTAAAAAAATACGAGAACGCAATTAATGATCTTTCAGTAGTTATTTCTAGAGGCAAAGATCCTTATTCATCTATAAAATATATGGAATCTTTATTTTTAAAAGATTGTTGCGTAAAAATTTTAAAATTTGACTCTGGAACTGAGTTACAAATGAAATTAAATGGGAATAATAATAAATACTTATATGGTTCAAGATTTGCGGATAGCTGTGTTGACTTTCTAATTGCCTTAGGATTTAGTTTAAAAAATCATTTTGAATGGTCATTAGAACATCTTCTGAAAATAAGAGATTTAGATCCAGATTTCCTAGAAGATCAAAAATATTTATTAGAACATTTACCCAAAGAAATGAAACCTATTTTAGATCTTTGTTGGTACATAATTTAGAGATAAAAGTTTATGGAAGACAATTCAGAATATCCAAAATGGAAACTATTTTTTGACTTAGGAAAGAGAAATTTAGAAATGAAAGATAATATATCTGCACTAAATGCATTAAGAAAATCGATAGAAATTAAGGATACTAATCATCTACCTTTTCTTTATAAAGGTATGGCAAATAATAGGTTAGGTAAATTTCAGGAAGCCATTAATGATTTTACAAAATCACTCGAAATTAAAGAGGATGTTAATTCTTATATTGAAAGAGGAAGAGCTTTTAATTCATTAGGTAATTATAAAAGTGCTCTCATTGATCTTAATTTTGCCCATAAATTAATTCGTCAAAATAGTAAATTTAAAAATAGTAGTGAACTGTTTCATAACAGAGGCATAACTTACTATGGGTTAAAAAAATTTAGAAATTCAGTAATTGATCTTTCTAAAGCAATAAAATTAAAAGCTGATGATTTTTTTGTATTTAATAATAGAGGTTGGGCATATTTTCGTTTAAAGAATTGGAATAAAGCAAATGAAGATTGGATAGAGGCTATTAAGAGAAATCCAGAGAATAAATATTTGCTTATTTGCTATGAGCAATTAAGTTTGATAAATATAAAGCTACAGAACTATAAAGAAGTAATCAAATTATCAGAAAAGGGTTATGCTCTAAGTCTTGAGCATCATTCGAACTGGAAAAGGAATTCACTAAGCAAAGAGGAAAAAGAGATCATAAACAGTAATTGGTTGGTATATTTAGGATTTGCAAATATAAAATTAAATGATTATGAGCAAGCAGAATATTGGCTAGATAAAGTGAATTTTTTATATATGGATCGTCCTAATACCAGGGCATGTGAATTATTGTGTATGTCTTTTGCTTTGATTCATCTTGATAAATATGAAGAGGCATTAGATTATTTTGATAAGGCTTTAAGAGTTAAAAAAGTATTCGATTGGAATTTTATATTTTCTGAAATTGAAGAATTATTAGATGAATTACCAGATGAGATGAAAAGTATTATCAGAATTGAATTTCAATATAAATTTAGTAAATAAAGGAATCATTTTTAGAAATAAAAACTAGATATTTAAAAATAAATTAATTTAATGAAAAATTTGTCCAGAAATGAAGATTCTATTTATTATTGGAAAGTTTACTTGACTGATGGGAGAAAACATTATTCAAAATCAAATTTTGATGAAGCAAAGGATAAATTTAATAAAGCCCTAGAAAATTATGTTTTGTCAGATATGCCTGAGGAAATTGAAATTCTACTTCGATTGTTAAGGGGCGTTTCAAATTTTCATTTAAAAAAATATAAAGACTCTGCTATAGATTTATTCTCGATAATTCAAACGCAAAGTGAGGTTTTTGAAACTGGAAATAATATACCTTTATGGTTTTTTTTAAATAAATGCTCAATGGATAACAATCTTAAAGATTTATCCTTGGTAATTAAATCTTTGAATATTTTATTAGAGTTTATAAAATATAAGAAATATAAAATAAAATTTCCTAAATATGAAATTGCAGGCATTTATGACATTTACTGGGGTCGAGCTTACTGTAATGGGAAATTAGGTAATACTAAGAATTCATTAGATGACTTTAAAAATGCACTTTTAAATAAACCGCCAAAAGATGACCTTTGCTGGCTATTTGCAGATAGATCAAGAGTACATATTTTTTATGGTAAGGAAGAAGATGCCTTAAATGACATAGAAAAATCAATTTCTTTAAATGATCAGTGCTTTCGTGCTTATCTAAATAAAGGAATTCTTTTTAATAAAAAAAATCATTTTAAAGAAGCTAAAAATACTTTGGAAATGTGTTTAAAAATGATAAATAACTCATACTATCAACCTTATGTAAATGAAGTTGCAAGAGCATATCTTCATAGAGGATTTTCAAAAATAAGATTAAAAGAACTAGAAGAAGGCATTGATGATATAGGGGAAGCTTTTTCATTAGATAAAAAATGTGCTGATAAATATAGAGAATCAATTTTTGATAGATTATCAGTTGAAATTAAAAACATCTTAAAAATTAAATATTATCTAAATTCATAACTTAAATTTTGTTCTAAATTACTTTTAAAGATAAATAATATTGAAGGAATCATTTCTGAGTTATTAGAACTATTAAAAAATAGTCAATATTTTTTTATGTCTAACTCTAAAAATAGAAATAGTAAATTACCTCCTAAGGAGTATTTAGATAAAATAAAGGGCTATCGAGATTTGAGTAATTATTTAGGAGGTAATCCAGAAACTAGATATACATTAACTGAAGATATATCAAATAAAATATTTGAACCAGGTTTATATGTTATTGGCGAATTATCAGAGTTCGAAAAAGACTTAACTAATATTGATATGCATGATCAAAGACTTGAGGAGTTTTATGAAGGATATTGGTTTGATACAAATGGGGTTTATAAAGCAATGCAAGGATCATTATTTGCTAACTTGAAAACCTGTTGGGGTGATGGGATTTATATAGATAATAAAGGCAATGAATATAATGTAGATCATGGATCTATAGGTTGTATTTCTGCTAAAGAAGTTATTCTAGGAGACTACAACAAAGTAGCTTTATTCACTAAACCATTTACTGTTAATTACGATATTAGTACTGGGATTATTAGATTTGGAAATATTTTTATAGATACAGATTTTGTAGAAGTTGGAAATAGAGAGATTTATTTTTATGATCCATCTAATACATATGAACCTGATCATCCTTCAAATAAAGATAAGACTTATATAGATGTAGAAATAATGGAATACTACAAAGTAAAAGATTTATATCCTAAACAAAAAGTAAGGATTAATTGGGCATTAATTAATTTTATTAAAGATGTAGAAACCAAGAGAAATGAATGGGGTGGAAAAACTAATGATTATGGTTTCAAAAGTATTGCCAGTATGGATTTACTTGAAGAAATTTATAGAAAAATAAATACTTTTAATGATTTAGATAATCAAAAAGCTATAAATGCTATAAATAATTATTTAGAAAAAAGTAAGGATAATTTAAAGGATTGGATAATAAAACAAAAAAAAGAACAGATAAAAATTAAAGAAAAATATGAAAATAAAAATAATATATATGGTAGAAAAGCTAAACCAGTAAAAATTCTATTTGCTGAAGATACTTATTTAGCTGCCATTGATATAAAAAGAATTGAGAATATTATTGATACTGCATTAAATTTTTTAAAGGATAAATCAAAATCTAGTAGTTAAATAATTATGTGGTGGCCTAAAAAAAAGTATAGTGAATTATCTACCATGGAAGATATATCACAACAGTTAAAACATGATCCGTCAAGTCGAATTTTAAGATTTAAAAGAGGATTTATTTATCTTAAAAGGAAAAATTTTGAAAAAGCAATTGAAGATTTTAATACTGTTATTAGTAATAACGATTATTTAGAAAGTTGTCCAAATTTTAACCCTAGTCCATATTTTAAAAAAATTTACTTATATCAAACATACTTATTTAGATCTTTGGCATATGCACTTTTAGGTCATAGGTACAAACCTTTAGGAGGCGTAATAGGAGATGATTTTTTTGCGAAATCTATAAATGATTATAAATTTTTTGTAAGTAAAAAAAATAAAAAAAATTATGATTATGAATATATTCATTTAATTTTATTTTCATTGAGTGTTTTAAATAACGAAAATGAAAAAGCAATTAATAATTATTATAAAATAAGGAAATTAAATCCAGAATTAATGGATTTTGAAGACAATGTCTTTAATCTTTTACCAATAGAGAATATAGAAGGTTTATATGAATCTATAAAATTAATAGATTTAAGTTTAGGAATCGTTAGAAAAAATAGGAACTAGATATATTTCAGAATTAAAAATTAGATTATGTTTAAAGAAGAAATTGTTCCATTAGATTATTGGAGATTTATTAGGCTAGGCAGAGCAAAGAAAATCTTAGAGGATTTTGAAGGAGCCATAGATGAATATACTAATGCTTTAAGCACTAGTAAAAAATTAAGTAATGCCTTTTTTCATAGGGGTAATATTTATTCAATTTTAGGTAAATATGATCTTGCAATAAATGATTATAAAGAAGCTCTCAGAAAGAGTAATAATTTTGTTGCTAAGGAATATATTTTACAAAAAATGAAAATTCAATATTTAGATAAATTTAAAAAATTAGAAAATTAAAATGCAGATTAATGATTATAAAATTCAAAAATATACTAAAATTATTGATAGTAATGCATCAATTTATCCAAAAATTTTTATTTATAAAGATAGAGGAATTTTATATCTAAAGAAAAATTTATTTACTAAAGCTATCGATGATTTTACACAAAATATAGAATTATCTAAAGAGGTTAATAACAAAAAAAGAGTAAATCTATTCACTAATAGAGAATTAGGAGTTGCTTATTTTTATAGAGGGTATGCTTATGCTAAAAATAATTACTTGAAACTAGCAATTGAGGATTTTGATAAGGCAGCTAGACTTAATCCTTCGAGTTTTAATAAAAATATGATAAATAAATTAGATGGCGAAATCAAAGATATTTTAAAAACTAAATTAACTTTACTTAGATTATTTTTTCTCGAATAGATTCTCAAGAGATTGAGCGACTTTAATTTTTTTTGTAGCTTTTAATTCTATCTGAGATACTCTTTGACGAGATATGCCTAAAAATTGTCCAACTTCTCTTTGGGTTCTAAAAATACCATCAACAAGCCCAAAGCGATTAGTAATAACTTTTAATTCCTGAGGATTAAGAGAGGAAGTTATTAATTCAATAAAATCATCAGTAAAGTATGATTTCTTTTTAATCTTTTCATTTAATAATTGGATCATAAAATCACTCTCTAAATGAAAACCAAATTGAACGAAGTCATTATGTGCTCCTTTATGGTCTCCTAATTTACTTTTTGCGCAACCTCTTTTCCAAAAAGCGTACCGATCATTGCATCCAAGTCTGATAGCTGCATTTAAAGATTTTAAAGCACCTTCGAAATCATTCTGATAAAATTTAGTATTACCTTCATTCAGAAATTTGATGTAAGATAAATCATCTTTCCCTGAATAATGGTTGTTTTTAAAAGTATTCTGAGTCATTTGTAATTTTAATTTTTAAGGAAATAATTTTTAATAAGTAGTAAATATAAATTTTTAAATATCTATTGAGTCAAGTTCTTTTATTCTTCTTCTTATGCATATTTCTCTGCAAATCATATTTGCCTCGTATAAAAAAGATTCAAATAAATTATGAAGATTTAGAATTTCAATATCTTCTATATAATTTCTATCATTTAGATTATATTTAAAAATAATTGATATCTCTGTATCTCTATCAGGATAAGACTCAAAATTAAAATCAATTCTAGGGTTATAATTTTTCATCATAGATTTTAAATAACTTTGATAATCTTCAGAAAAATCCTTTACCGCTAAAAAAGAAGTCAATTCAAAATAGTTAGATTTTTTGTCATAAAGTAGTGTGTATAAAAATCTATCATGTACTAATAAAACATCATTACAGGGAGTATTATTGCTAATTTTAAAAAGCTCCAAAATTTCGGAAATAAATCCATTTGATAAGTTTTGAGTTGGGATTTGCATAGTAAAAAGTGATAAGTGCTTTCAATAATTATTTAGTTCCTATTTAAAATAGTGATTCCTCAAAACGTTCTTTAGTACTGCCAAATAGAAATTTAAATAAAAGCCCAGAAGGCCAAGTTATTTTTAATTTCCATAAAACTTTTATTAAATCCTCTATTAGACTTTTATAGTTTTTATATTTTTTAATTTCGTATATTTCTTTTAATGTATATCTTTTATTTTTTCCGAACCCATATCTATATCTAATTAAATCTTTCTCTTCAGGATTTAAAACATCTAATATCATTAGTGAAATTTCATAATACTTATTTGAGAAAATATTTTTGCAATTGAATCTTTCTGTAAAATATTCTTCTTCTTTATTAAAAAAATCAATAAAATAATCTAAATTATCAACGATATTTTTTGATGATATTGTATACCCCATATTTATAAGTATTTTATCTAGAGCATAAAGCCAACAGTTATCTGGATTTTTCAATTCTTCTAATGCTAAATATAGTTCATATGTTAAATAATTTGTAAATGAATTAGGCAAAAGTCTTTTCTCGAAATATATAATTTTGCTTAAAGAATTTGATATTTCTTTTTCTATCTCTGAGGATTTCGATAAACCATAGAAATTGTTATTAATCGAATCTTTGAATATTTCTAAAGACCTTTCAATAATATTAGAATTAAGAAATACTCCATTATCTTCAATAAATTTTAAAATGTAAGTTAATCCGAGATCATATAGAAATATTTTATTTCTTTGATATCTACAAATATTTTCTTTTAGTTTCTTATTACTATCTAAATCTTCAATAGAAAATTCTAAAGAGTTGTTTGTTGATAAATTTTCTAAAAGAGACATGACGATATTTTCTCTCCATTTATTAATAGATGGATATCTACCTTTTTCTTTTCTATATAAAAGAAAGCTATCAAAAAAGTAATTTAAACTAAAGTAATCATCTAGATTATTCTTTATTTGGAAGTCCTTTTTTAAATTAATTCTTTTTTCAATAACAATTTTTTTATTATTCAAAATTTATAATCAATAGTTCAATTTATATAGTTCTGATTCTTAATTATGATTCTTTAAAAATGATGGAGTTTTGTTATTTCTCCAAAAGGGAAATAATCTTTCGAAGCCCCTCCAGGTATCACAACCCAAAGAACTGGCAAAGCAGGTTCTTTTTCTGGAAAGTAACCATAACCATCAGTTAAATAAATACATACCCCATCATTCTCTTTATATTTATCTTTTTCAATTTCTTCAAAGAAAGGTTCAAAATCAGTACCGCCTCCGCCTTTAGGTTTAGGTATAGAATCTAAAGAATCAATATTATACGGACCATAACATTCACTATCTGCATACCATAATTTGCATTTTAGGTTTGGATAAGAATTGATTATTCCATTTATCTCAGACATGAATTTGTTTATTTCAATATCTGATATTGAACCACTTGTATCAATACAGCAAAAAACATTAATACTTTCACCTTCTAAATTTTCTAAATAAATTCCAGAGTGAATTAATCTCCTATCAAATCCTCCAAAATCTGAAGGTGTTCTTACTAGAAAATTCCATAGTTTAATTTTCCAATCTATTTCAGGTTCTAAAACTTCGCCTAAATTCCTTTCAAAAGATTCAGGAAATCCACCCCCACCTTCTTGTTTGGTGATTACTCTTGAATCATTTATTGCTTGTTTCCAGTAAGCTCTAATTTCACTTTCTGTCTGTATATCGTTGCTTTCAATATCATTTTTATTTTCTTCTCCTTTATCATCTATTAGATCTAAGTAATCTTCAGAATATTTTTTTTTGTTTTTTAAGATTATTTCATATACTTCCTCAACACTTAAATGTTCTAATTTTTCATCCCGAATCCCATAAGAAGGAATTTTGCAATTTCCTTCATTTACAATCATCCCATTAACAACAATATCAGCAGCTATATTGAAAACTTTATGATTTCTTACCCCTCTTCTAAGATTATGCAAAAGAGCCATATGTAGAAGTTCGTGTAAATAAACACCATCTCTTTCAGATGGAGGTAAGGCAATATAAGTTTCTGGATTAAAAAGTATCTTTTTATAATTAGTTGCAGCTAGGGGTACACGACTTGTAAACTCAATCTCGGCATAAAGAGATAAGGCGGCAAAAAATGGTGATTTTTTACGCAATCTTATTCTCGTTGCACTTATATATTCAAAAAGATTTTTATTTTTCATTTTTAAATTACTTATTTAGGATTTCTTCGAAGTCTTTAAAATATTTAATTATTTTTGAATCATTCATCACTATCTTTGCTAATGATGAAAGTTTGCCTTCAGATTTAAAGCTATTTACTATATCTGACGCGTATAGTTGAATCCATTCTGGAGTCGATTTTTCTATCAACCAAACAAAAACATTTTTTACTTCTCTTGGATTTTTTGATCTATAAATTAATCCTGTGGTAGTTGCCCACTGAGAAGATATTTGTTTTGGGAAATTAATATTTTTGCCTTTCCCTTTTAAAATATTTTCAAGGTTTGGGATTTTTTTATAAACATTAATATATGATTTAAATTCTGAAGCTGTTCCTTCCCCAATAGCTATATCTATTGGAAGATTACATTTAAATAAATTGCTTGCCATTTCCCATGATCTTGGAGAAGGCCAAGCTTTTTGATCAGCCTTCATTGCATGAAGTAACTTGGGCCTAAATGCTAAAAATGAGGTTACTTCCTCAGCAAGATTTTTACTTATTGCATAATTTTTAAAACTCTCATAATTAGCTTCAACTTCAATATGTATAAATCTGTTTGCCAGAGGTGAGGGCATTTCAAAAACAGAAGCTCGATCTTCTTTTCGATTTCCTGCTGAAAGAATCAACCAACCATCTGGAACTTTATAACTTCCAATTTTCCTATCAAGTATTAATTGTTGTGCCACTCCTTGCATTACAGGCGGTGCCATATTCAATTCATCAAGAAAAAGAATTCCTTTCCCATCTCTTGGTAAGAATTCAGGCGGATACCATTTAGATATTCCTTGCTCATCATCTTTACTAGGATGAACTGGAACTGGTAATCCCCTCAAATCAGTAGGTGCTAATTGACTTAAACGTAGATCAATAAAATCAATACCTGCTTTTTCAGCAGCAGAAGCAACAATACTTGATTTGCCAATTCCTGGAGGCCCCCAAATCATGGCGCTTATATTTAAATTTTTAGAAATAAGCTTTTCAATGAACTCGATTAATTCTCCTGGATTCATAGTAAATAAATAATTTAATTTATAAATATATTTAGTTCTTGCGATTCAATTATGATTCCAATTTTGATTGATGTTATTCTTGCTTTTAAAGATTGATATTTATATCGATTTTAAGGAAGCTAATTAATGAATAAGAAATTTATAAATACAATTAATTTCCTAATAGTTATATTAGGCGGGGTTACTTTTGGTTATATTTTTTCATTATCAAGAAATGAAAGTTCTATAACAAAAAAAAATTTAGAAAAGTCTTTAGTAAGCAATAACAATTCTAATCCTCAGATTAAAAAGTTTTCCAAACTTATAGATAGAGCTAGAAAAGAGAATAAAAATTCACAGTATCAAAACTCAATAAAAACTTTTTATCAAGCAATTGATGTCTTATCAACCTACGCTTTAAAAGATAATTTTGATTCCATATCTTCTTCAATATTTCATGAAATAGCTGAAAATTATATATTACTTGGTAAATATAATTCCGCAGAAAAACTAATTAAAGATTCACTCAAACTAAGGGAAAGGATTTTTGGTTTAAAAAATATAGAAGTTGCTAAAACACTTGAACATCTTGGAGCAACCAACATGTATCAAGCTAAATATAAAAATGCTGAAAATAATTTCAAAAAATCATTAAAAATTAAAGAAGAAATTTTAGAGGATGATAATTTAGAGATTTATAATACAGTTTCTAATCTTTATTTTTTATATATACAGCAAGGATTTTTTGATAAGGCAGAAGTAAAAGCATTAAGAGCATTAAATTTTGCAAATAAAAATTTCAACAAAAATGATCCAAAAGTTGCAAGTTGGAAAAATAATTTGGGCCGTCTATATTTACGAAATGATAAATTTAATTTATCTAAAAATTTATTTATAAGTGCTATTGATATTTTAAAAAATACTATTGGAGAAAATCATCCAACTACACTAAAAGTAAAGAGCAATTTGGCAAAGTTTTATAGGGTCAAAGGTAGTTATAAGGAAGCTGAAAATATACTTAAGACTAATCTAGAACTAATAAAGAAGAAACTTGGTGATAATGATCTCACAACTGCAGAGTTTCAAAGCCTATTAGCTGATTTATATTTGGAAATGAATCTTTATAGAAAAGCTGAAGACTTATATTTGATTTCTCTAGAAACTAAAAAAGAATTACTAAATCCTCAAAGTATTGATCTAATAAAAATTAAAAATCGTATTGGATTACTATATTCAGAACAAGGCCGATATAAAGAGGCTGAAGAAATACTAAAAAATGCTTTTTTAAGTTATCAAGGTGATTCTAAAAATAATCCTATTGTATTTGCAGCAGTTTTAAACAACTTATATGTGGTTCTATTAAAACAAGGCAAGTTAGAGGAGGCTAAATCACAATTACTTAGATCAAAAAATATTATTGAAAATTCAGTAGGTAAGAAAAATAGAGAATATATAGTTATCCTTAGTAACTTGGGTATTACTAATCAAAGACAAGGCCTATATGAAATATCTCAATTATATTTTCAAGAGGCATTAGAACTAAGTAAAAAATATTTAGGAGAAAATAAATTAATAACGTCTAGTATCCAAAATAATATTGCTGTTAATTATTCATACCAAAATCTTTTTTTGGAAGCAGAATCTTATCTTTTAGATGCGCTAAAAATTAATAAAAAAATTCTTGGTAATAAACATGCTAAAACTTCGCAAATTAGTATTAACCTTGCTTATTTGTATCTTTTAAAAGGGCAAGAAAATAAAATTGAAAAATATGCTTATGAAGGTTTAAAAGAAATATTTAATTTAATCCAAAAAGAATCTCAGTATCTTGCCTTAAATAATAGAGAATCTTTTCTGCAATCTTTAAGAAGCTCTTATATGACTCCATTTCAGTGGGCATTAGATAGTAAATCTGGAGCTAGAATGGCTTTATTTTCTAGGCTTAATCATCAAGGTTTGCTTCAAGAAATTGAAAGGCAACAAGCACAAATCTCGCGACAAACTACTTCGCAAAATTCTAATATCAAGGAAATATCAAAAATAGTTAGTCAATTATCATCTAATGAATTGTCTTCAGAATTACGTATTAGTCTTATCAAAAAAAAGGCACTTCTTGAAAGAGAACTTCCTGTCATTGAAAATTCAGTTGTTGAAATCGAACAAGTAAGTGAGGTAATGCCTGAAAATTCTGTTTTAATTGAATTCCAAAAATATAATCAAATAATTTTTAGTGATAATAATGACTCAATAAAAACTAAGTTAAAATACTTGGCTTTAATATTAAAACCAAATAAAGAGATAATATCAATTGATTTAGGGCCTGCTGATATCTTAGAAAATAAAATCAAAGAAACTTTATTTCAAATAAAACAAGGTTCTTCATTACAAGATAAAGCTATTAAAGAAATTAATAATTTAGTAATAAATCCTTTATTTGAGTCAATAGGAGATGAAAATATATGGTTTATTTCTCCTGATGGAGAATTAAATAATCTTCCATTTACAATACTTAGATCTCCAAAAAACAATAAATTACTTGTTGAAGAAATAAAAATCCGAAATATAACAACGGGTAGAGATTTACTTAAATTAAATAAAAAATCAAAAAAATTATCAAATTCATCTATTGTTCTAGCTAATCCAGACTTTGATAATCATGAAGGAGAATTAACCATTGAATCAGGAAATTTCGCTATAGAACAAAAACTTTCAATAAATTTAAATAATAAGTTATGGGATTCATTGCCGGGGACACAAGAAGAAGGGGAAATTATTTCAGAGATTATAAATGCTGAGTTATTAACACTTAGTAAAGCAACAACTCTAAATATACAAAAACAAAACTCACCTCAAATATTGCATATTGCAAGTCATGCCTATTATCTCCCAGATCCAAAAAATAATTTTTCTGAATCACCTGATTTTTTTCTGGTACAAAATGATTCTAATTTTTTACCTAGAAGATTTCAAAGTGATAACCCGTTATTAAGAAGTGGAGTTGTTTTGGCTGGCGCAAACAAAAAAAATCCTATTTTAAATGATGATGGCTACTTAACAGCTATGGAGGCTTCGTTACTTGATTTGGAAAATACGGAATTAGTAATTATCTCAGGTTGTGAATCTGGTAAGGGTGATTTAAAGACAGGTGAAGGTGTTTATGGTCTAAAGAGATCAATTGCTGTTGCTGGTGGAAAATCGAGTATTTTAACTTTATGGAAAGTAGATGATATGGCAACAGCCGCTTTTATGGAGAGCTTTTACAAACGTTTGAAAAGTGGTGATAGTAGAGAAGATGCTCTTCTAGCAACTCAAAAAGATTTTAGATTAGGTGTAATAAAAAATCCATCTGAAGTTGATAATAACTGGGATAAACCATTCTATTGGGCCTCCTTTAACCTTACCGGTGATTGGAAGCAAATTGATTTATGACTTTTCCCCTTTTAATTCTTAACCCCATCTGTGAAGGTTAATCGAAATAAAATCATTCCTTTTTGATTAATTAAGTAAGAAAAAAACCGTTGCAAATACTAGTAGAAAAAGGCTACCCCAAGCAATAATTTCAGATCCTGTAGCACTGGCAATATCCTCTTTAATCATGCTTGGACTATCGGGTAAATATTTTTCAAAGGGAAAATCGATTTTGAAAATTTCTTTAGCACGCCCATATATAGGATGTAATCTAGGGTGCTTAGTTCTTACTATGTTGTTAGAGATATTAGTTCCAGGAACAAATAAACCTGTAATGTAAATAGCTATAAGCCCAATACCACTTTTCCAGTTTATAATCCCTGAAAAAAAAGATAAAAAGATTATTCCTATAGATATAAATTTCATTTCGTATATAAAATTAAAATTTATTAGTTTACTTAATATCTTTTCATTTAATACATTTACTAGCCAACCAAAAAACAATGAAACATATATTGAGAGGATAACTGGTTTAAGAAAATCCAGTGAAATCCAAGAAAAAAATATAAAAGAAAAAATAAATGTAATAGCAGGAAGGTTATTAAAAATTTCGCAAATATTTTTTTGCCTATCATTTAAGTAAGGATTGAAAGGCGTGTAATTAGTTGCCTCAATAACAGCCCTAAGATCCGTTACATTTTTATTTATTCCTCCTTCAGGAATAGACATGCCAGTCTCATCTACTTCATTTTTTGGGAAGTGGAGCATCATAAACAACCTTCTCTTTCACGAATTAATCTTCTAGCTTTATTTATGATCTTTGATTGCGGTGCCTTATTCGAAAATAATAATGCTAAGGCTGTATTAGTATCTTCCTTTATAAGTTTATTGATTGCTTTATTCCATTCTTTTTCATTTTCCCCTAATTTTTCTATAAGATTTCCAAGCTTTACTAAAGAGGTTTCTGGAGAACCTCGTAAAATAAACTTTGCCTCCTCCCCTAAAACTGTTCCTTCAGGTCTGATAGTCAAAAGATACTGTTCATTAGGAGTTATTGGTGAAATAGGCCAAGGAATTGGTTCATTTATTTTTTTATCAAAGCTAGAATTTTTATACCATAGTATTTTTCCATTTTTCGAAATAGTTATTTCATTTAAAGGATCTGGTGAAAAAATTAGTGGTTGATCAATAGAGGTATAAGCAATCTGAGTGGAAGTCGAATTATCTAATAAAATTCTGGGAGTAAATAAACATAGATTAAGTGTTTTTTCTTTATCTATTCCTCTTGTAGCTTTAGTAATTTCAATCTGGCTTATTTGAATAGATGCAATATTGCCTAACAGCTTTGGTCTAAAAACAGAAGGTCCAAATATAATTATTCCAGCAGCTGCAATAGCAATAGATATATTTCTTTTAGAAAAGCCTATTTTCTCAAATATTGAGACTTTAGGTTTTGTTTTACTTGTTAATCCTGCTTTGGATAAAGCTTTTGGATCAAGAATCTGAACATAATTAAAAAGCTTATCTATGCCTCCCTGAAATTTATTTAAGGATATTTCGTAGGATTGATTTCTAGCATTTCTCTGTAAAAAAGTATTTATGAATTCTTTTGCTGTGATAATACCTTTAAAGAAAACTATATTATTTTCTTCATCAATATTGGCCGCCAATATTATCTGAGGAGCATCGTTGATTTTGTACCATCTCTTCAAAGGCACTACTAAACTGTCAGAACTAATGCCAGTAAAAACTATTTGAATTGAGAAATTATTAATCTCTAAAATACAATCTTGATCAGTAAAGTTTTTTTTATTCTTTAACTTTAAATTTATTCCTCTTTCACTTATTACTTTTTTAATTGCCAATATAGCTAATTGGCTTAAATTTAAAATCTTATCATTTTCTAGAATTACAGATCCCTCTGGAATAGGAAATGCATCTATTAATTCATTACTAAGATTGTTGTTTTCTTCTTTCATTTATCTATAACCTCTTTAAGATTACTCCTTAAAATAGAAGTACCTGATTCAGGATCTTTAGAAACTAAATAAATTTTTAATTGCATAATTAAGTTATCAATTTTATCGGGTTCTTTTTTTAAACTTTCAAATTCAGGATAATCTTTTAATTTAATCGCAGCTAGTGAAGAAATTCTCTCTAAAATAATTTTTTCTTTGATAAGTTTACTTACCCAACCTTGTTTATGGTTACACTTTAAGGCGATATCTCTTTGACTAAGTCCCTCGGCATATAAATTCCAAGCCAATCTTCTATCATCATTTTCTTCCCAATTCTCTTTTTCAGCACTAATCAAATTCTTAAGTATTAAAAGTGTAGACTCTTTTATTGTTTTTTGAATAATATCAATTTCCTTTTCGTTAGATTCAATATCACTATTTGAATCTAAGGTGTAAAGGCCGTTTTTAAATAGTTCATCACTTCTTAATTCATCAAAGGCCATAAAGTTTTGTTGAGCGCCTTCAGATGCTGATTTAAACTTCCTTATTGCCTTATCAAGCATTTCAAGATTATCTCTATTATATTGTTTTGGATTTAATGATTGAAGAAATTTAAAATCAGGCTCCCATCCAATAATCCTTTTTCTTGTTCTTTTATATTCGGATTTAGCTTTTTTATATTTTTCTACAAAAGATTTATGAAGATTCTCTACTTCATTGTTTTTCATGGAACTATTCCCATAAAGTCTCCAAGCTTCTTTGACTTTTGATGTACTTTGTTCAGCGATTAGTGGCCAGGCTCTTATTAGATTTAGGCCAAAACTTTTTAAATATGATTTAAGCTCTGGGTTTGATCTAACTTTGTGATATGTCCAAGTATCTATATTTGATAATTCAGAATTAAAGTCTAAAAGAACCCTAACTCCAAATGGGCGTAATTTATTTTTTTCAACTTTTATTACATTGCTCCATATAAAGGTTCTCTCAATCACTTTTGCTTTTTTGGTTGAATCACTTGAAACCTTTAATAAATTTTCACCATAATCATCCAAAACGTACTTCATCATATTTAGATAATCAATTTCATATATGGCGCTGTATTTTTTATAAAGATTAGCAATAGAATTTTTAATTGGATTACTTACTCTACATCTAAGGCATAGTAGTGCTTCCGGAGAATCGTTCTTTTTAGTTAGATAAAAAATTCTAGAAAAAGTATTTTTAGAATTCTCCTCATATGATAATTTTTCTTTAGCTATATAATTTGTACAAACTTGAATTTTCTTAGCTCTTACTTTGTTTTTAAATGAATCAATTAGATATAAATTCTCGTAATCAGAAATCAATCTTTTATGAATTAATTAATTGAGATTATACACTTTAAATATCTTAAAAAAATAATTTTCAATACTAATAAATAATTGGAATCATCAGTAAATAATCAAAACTATATATAATCCCGACATTCTTTTTTCAATGCAAGGGTTATTAAACAGTTTTCCAATTTATTTATTATTACTCTCTCTGGTTCCGCTATCAATTTTTCTTGGAAAGATTTTAAGAAATAATTCTCAGTTACTTATGCCTAATGAGTATAAAACTATTAAACGAATCATTAATAAAATTTCAGATAAAAATGATCTTGGTGAAAATCCTATTACTTTTACAATAGTTTCTGGAAGTAGAACTTCTTGGATTGCTGATTCACTTGGATTCGTTAATAAAGCAGATACCTTATATTTCACCAGAAATATAAATCCTTTTATAAGTTACAAAGGGAAGCTAAAAGATGAAATAAATGAAGCAATTCGTCAATCTTATCTTTTGAATTCAATAGAAGCTTGTGCGTGGGCAAATGGAACAATTGCAATTAGTCGTTCTAGTTTTAGAACTATTAAAAATAAAGAGGATTATTTAGCTTTTGTGATTGGCCATGAAATTAGTCATATATTAAATCAAGATAGTTTTAATGATTCTCTGAAAAGAGATAAAGAGGGTAAAAATCTTAAAAACAAAAAGAAAATTTTGCTTGGATATGAGATATCAAGAGAATCAGAGAGTAAAGCAGATATTTTCTCCGCAAAAATGCTTTTAAATGCAGGTTATCCTGAAGATACGGCAATTAAAGCCCATGAATATTTTTCTAAAAGGAATGGTTATGGATACGCTACAGATAAAAAAAGTACTCATCCCGGTTATGAAGATAGGCGCAAAAATATAGTTGAATTTTTAGATAAGAATAGAAAAGCTATTACAACTAACTTATATGCAAATACAAAAGGTTATTGGAGATTTAATAGAAAAGAAAATACTCTTACATACTTCATTAAAAATAGATATTTACCTGATCAAATGAAAGTTGATGAAGCAGCAAAAAATTTTTCAGAATATTTTGATGGGCAAATAATTAAAAATTAATTATTTGTAAGGGGTCATTATTAGTGACTCTTAATAATATTCTTACTCCTGAATTGAATATTCTTTCTAATTATTTCCGCAAGATTTGGAAGATTTGGTGGTCTGTTGCGTGTTCTCAATATATATGGAGTTGTTTGTTGATAATCCCCGCACTTATCGAAGGTGCATCAAATAAAGTCGAAGGTCAC
>MDTE01029918.1_pt1 | contig 19739 bp, 22 predicted proteins | sample 811231 | NCBI WGS metagenome assembly MDTE01 (sample SAMN05326651, study PRJNA326480) | marine metagenome | isolation source: seawater | place: Indian Ocean: Red Sea | collected 2010 | reverse complement strand
TTTTGTGTTGAGTTACTCTGTTCATTTGCTCTTGATGTAGGTAATCGTGGATTCCTGAATAGTATATACGTTCATAAATATTTAAAGCGCCGTATTTTGGTCTGGGATTTGGTACTAGAGAAGATAAATCTATTTCACGAAAAGAAATGAGACATTCATGTATAGCCATTTTCGATGGATAAAGTTCCCTTATCATCTGTTGTAAATCAGATCTTCCTCTTGGCAGTAAAGATTCTGGGGATGGTACAAATCCTTGTTCTCTTTTTCTCAAGGCTTCTAAAGACATTTTTTCTTTATTTTCTAATTTCGTAATCCAATTTCCTGTCTTTTCTGCTTCATTCAGAACTTCTAAGGCAGATTTCCTAAAAAATACATCTACTAAAAGGGTATGCTCAATACCTTCTATTATGCTCCATTCATTATCAGGTGGTTCCCAGATTGCTTGTTCTTTAGAAAATGTATTGACGTAAGTAATGAAATTGTCTCTATCTTTAAAAGCGGATTCAAAGGCTTTATCGAATTGTTCAGTTGGATTCATTTGTTTTCTTATTTTAGAAGGAAAGAATTATTCTATATTGTGGGATTTTAGATAATTTGAACTGAAACATCAATTGTAAAAATTGTCTAAATGAAATGGGTTAAACCATAGAGTAATGTTAAAATGATTTCTTTCTCAATTCCACTTTATTCTTTAGGCATATGACAGATCTTACTCTCACAGGTATTTTTTCCATTTTAACTGCTATTTCCACCGGCACATTCTCTATAATTGTGAGGCAGGGAAGACATCACGGCAATGCTTATACAGGAGTTCTGATTGGATTGATCATAAGTATTCCTGTGCTTGCATTTCTAACTTATATTAATTGGCAAGCTCATTGGTGGAATTTGAAAGCACTATTTTTACTTTCCATAGCTGGATTTCTTGGTCCAGCAGTTGGAAGAGTACTTTATTTTTCAGGAATACATTATCTGGGTGTATCCCGTGCTATGCCTCTTACTTCCACGATGCCTCTTTTTGCATCTATTTTTGGAGTTTTACTCTTAGGCGAAAGGCCTGGACCATTTATATGGCTTGGTACAATGATGATAGTTACTGGTTGTATTTCGATTACATATAAGAAAGACAATGATAGTAGTTGGAATAGAAATTATATTTGGATTCCTTTTCTTGCTGTTTTATCTTTGTCTTTATCTCACGTATTTAGAAAAACGGGTGTTAGGGTAGTAGACTCTCCGTTGTTGGCAATTACAATTATGAGTGTTTCGGGGTTCTTCTTTCTAGTTCTTTTTTCGCGGTTTTTTCCTCAGCCACAGAGACCAAACTTGAAAAGTATCCAAGCTTGGAAATTTTATACTTTCTCAGGTCTTCTTAACACCGCTTCTGTTTTTTTTCATTTTGTGGGTCTAAACTATGGAGACCTTTCAATAGTAACTCCACTTTCTTCAATGGCGCCTTTATTTGCGCTTCTTTTTAGTAGGATATTTTTTAAAGATGAAGAAAAAATCACCCTTTTGATTTTGATAGGTACTTTGTTGATTGTTCTTGGCGGAACAATTATTTCGTGGCGGATTTTCTAACTCTATTGTTCGGATGATTTGATGATGATTGATCAAACTACAGCTTGTATTTTTGCTTTTTGCGCAGCTATTGGAGCAGCGACATTTAGTATTATCATCCGAATGGGTCAGAGATATGCGAATGCAACATCCGGTGTGGTAATTGGATTAATTGTAAGTGTTCCTTTCTTGCTGATACTTGTTCTTCTTTTTTCCGACTTACGTCTTATAAATAGAACTGCAGTACTTTGTTTTTTTGTGTCAGGTCTATTAGGTCCTTGTCTTGGACGGCTTTTTATTTTTTATGGTATTCATCACCTTGGGGTTTCTAGAGCCGTTCCATTGAAATCGATCCAACCCCTTGTAGCTGCGATTATGGCATATATGATTCTTGGAGAAAGACCGGGACCACTGATTTGGATGGGAACTTTAATGATTGTTGGAGGATGTGCCTTATTTTCAATCAAAAAAAGCGGAGATATTTCTTGGAATAGGCGTTATATCTGGTTGCCGATGGCAGCTGTTTTCTCATTTGCAGCTGGAGCTATAGTACGTAAGATAGGACTAGGAATATTATTTTCTCCTTTAATCGGTGTTACGATTACTACAATTTCTGGACTCATTTTTATCCTGAGTTTTTCTTTTGCTCTGCCTAAAAATTATAGGCCAAACTTAACTTGGGGTAAGGCTTGGTATTATTATGGAATTTGCGGTCTAGTTAATACTGGCACTTTTATACTTAGTTTTCATGCTGTTATGAGAGGAGATATAAGTATTACCCAGCCTATAGCCTCAACTTCGCCTTTTTTTGCTTTGATACTAAGTCATCTTTTGCTTCGGGATATTGAAAAAGTTACGATGCCTATCGTGATTGGCACCTTCTTAACTGTAGGTGGAGCATTGCTTGTGAGTTGGAAATTTTTCTAAGAAATTTAGAGTTTTACTGAACCAGATAATTTTCTGCGTTGATCCCACCATTTCCACTTCTTTGGTTCGATTGTAACACGAACTCTAATTCCTTCCACTTTAGGTGATTTAACCCATTCTTTCCACATCTCAGGTCCGTAAAAATGATCTACTAGTATTTTTTGTCCCTCGTGGTCACTTTGCATTTCTTGTGAAAGATGTGCGATTCCCGATGCAGTTACAGCTCTGAAAGGATGAGAGTCATCATCAACACAAATTGAAACTTTGGGGTTTCTGCGTAGATTTTTTATAGTGAGTGTATAGGTTTTGGTATTGAAGTAAAAAGTGCCTTTGTCAGGGAAGAAAAGATATACTACAGGAACGATATGTGGAGAATCATCTTGATTTATTGAAGAGACACGAGCAATTCTAGGTTCTGTTAGAAAATGATCCATCTCGGTCGGTCGATTATTCATATGAGTTCTCCTTCTATGATTTCCAGCCATGACGTCCGATAAGTTTTACAAAGACACATCCAACAATTTCTTCAACCTTGAAGGTTCCATCCTTATTACTGATTACTTTCGTTAATTTTTGATTGCTTTCATCTCCTATAGGCATTACCAGAGTTCCTGTATTCGTAAGTTGCTCTAACCATGGTTGTGGGGGTCTTACTCCAGATGCTGCAGAAAGAATGGCATCGAAAGGAGCTTCCTCATTCCAGCCGTAAGTACCATCAGCTGTCCATAGAAGGAAATTGGAATATCCAAGTTTTTCAAGTTTTGTTCTCGCTAGATCTGACAAAATGGAAATTCGTTCAATTGCTCGAACTGTAAGACCCATTTCGCATAAAAGAGCAGTTACATAACCAGATCCTGAGCCTATTTCTAGGATTTTTTCATTTCCTTTCAGCGAAAGTGATTCTAAGCTTGCGGCAACCATGTAGGGTTGTGAAATGGTTTGTCCGTGTCCTATTGGAATAGACTTGTCGGCGTAAGAATCTTCCTTAAAAACTTCTGGACAGAAATAGTGTCTGGGCACTTTGCTCATTACTTCAATTACTTTTTTGTCTTTGATGCCTCTCCCAATGATTTGTTTTTCTATCATCTCTAGTCGAGCTATTTCCCATCTTTTTTCGCTGTTCATTGGACTGTTTCTAAATAAATTCATCAAAATCCCATTTCTTAAGATGAAGTTTATATTCTTCGTCTGTCAAATCCATTTTTACAGGCGTTATAGATATTTGATTTGATTCAATTGCAGCGAAATCCGTATTTGGCTCATTTCTTGAATTAAGTTTATCACCTCCAATCCAAAAATAATCAGTTCCTCGAGGATCTTTTCTTTTTACTATTCGGTCACCGTAGACTCGTTTGCCCTGACTCGTGATTTGGATTCCAAGACAACCTTCTTCACTTATATTGGGTACGTTTATATTTAAAAAAACTCTTGGTGGTAATTTTTCATTTAATATTTTTTGAGCAAGAAAAATAATTGATTTTTTTGCCAATCCAAAATCTGTAGAAGTCTTTTCTTCGCAATCTTGAGAAATAGCTACAGACGATATCCCTAACAAGGTACCTTCCATGGCAGCTGCAATAGTTCCAGAGTAGGTGACATCATCACCTAGATTCGTGCCTATATTAATACCAGAAAGAATTAAGTCGGGTGTTCTATCCTCTAGGAAACCATTTAATGCAACATTCACACAGTCAGTAGGAGTGCCGTCCACAGAAAACCAATGTTTTCTGATTTCCTTTACACGGAGTGGTCTGGTTAAAGTTAACGAGTGTCCCGTAGCGCTCTGATTGCTACTAGGAGCGAAGACATAGACATCACCGAATGTAGAAGCTGCATCGTATAGAGCTTCAAGACCTTTAGATTCTATTCCGTCATCATTGGTAATTAGTATTTTTGGCATTTGTGTATACTTTTGGATAAATTAGGCGTTATAAATCATTCCTCAATTAGTAATTGAACAGTTGATACACTTTGAGTATATTAAATTGGAAACGAAAAATAACCTTTAAGTGAGATAAATTTTAAAATTTAAATAAGGATAGTTTCGTAATGAATGAAAAAAAATATGATGTAGTAGTGATAGGTTGCGGAAATGCAGCTCTGTGTTCAGCATTAGCTGCACGCGACGGAGGAGCATCGGTTCTAGTTTTAGAGAAAGCTCCAGAGCCCTGGAGGGGTGGCAATTCTGCTTTCTCGGGTGGTTTGTTCCGTTTTGCTTTTCAGGGGATGGAAGATATTTACGAACTGGTCCCAGATCTTTCTGATGAAGAGAAAGAGAATATTGAAATAGAACCATATACCCACGAGAAGTTTTTTGATGATTTGGCAAGGGTTACTGAATATCAAACTGATGGAGATCTAGCTTCAACTCTAATAGATCAGTCTCTTCCGACTTTAAAGTGGATGCAGTCAAAGGGTCTTAGATTGGTTCTTGCTGGTGGACGTCAAGCATTTAAGGTAGATGGAAAACTTCGGTTTTGGGGAGGGTTGATACTTGAAATTGTTGGAGGCGGTTGGGGTCTTATTGATGCTCTTCTTGAGGCCGCTTCCAATGCGGATGTCGAAATACGATATGAATCGAAAGCCACGAAGTTAATTACTGATTCAAAAGGAACAGTAATCGGAGTTTCTGTTAGAGGTCCAGAGGGATCTTATGATGTGCATGCACCATCAGTTGTTCTGGCATCTGGTGGATTTGAAGCTAATAGTGAAATGCGTTGTAGATATTTAGGGCCAGGTTGGGAATTGGCAAAAGTTAGGGGCACTCCTTACAATACGGGTGATGGCATTAAGATGGCCTTAGATATTGGAGCACAGCCTTATGGACACTGGAGTGGTTGCCATTCTGTTGCATGGGATTTAAATGCTCCAGCGTTTGGAGATTTAACTGTTGGAGAATCATTTCAAAAGCATTCATATCCATTTGCAGTGGTTGTGAATATAAACGGAGAAAGATTTTTAGATGAAGGTGCTGATTTTCGTAATTATACTTATGCAAAATACGGGGGCTTGATCATGGAACAGCCTCAGAGAACCGCCTATCAAATCTTTGATCAAAAAACACTGCATCTAATGAGAGACGAATATCGTATTAGAGATGTGACTAAAACTGAAGCGGATACACTTGAAGAATTAGTAGAGAAATTGGAAATTAATGTAGAGAATTTTGTTAAAACTATAAAAGAATTCAACGCATCTATTGAACCAGTTAAGTTTGACCCTACCGTGAAAGATGGTAAAAGTACAAAAGGGATTTCGCCTCCCAAGTCAAATTGGGCGCAACCTATAGATGAGCCTCCATATGAAGCTTATAGCGTAACAACGGGTATTACATTCACTTTCGGCGGGATTAGGGTAAATAATAAAGCAGAAGTCATTAATACTGAAAACAATGTTATCCCAGGTTTGTTTGCAGCAGGGGAATTGGTTGGAGGTGTTTACTATTTCAATTATCCAGGAGGCGCTGGGCTGACTTTAGGAGCTGTTTACGGACGACTAGCCGGTATCGCTGCTAGTGCAAATGCGAAAGTGAAATCTTAATTCATGTAGATTCCGCCATTAAGTACTAGGGTTTGGCCTGTCATATAGCCATTGTTTACAAGCATGTCTACTATACTGGCAACCTCTTCTGATTTGCCGAATCTGCCTACCGGTGCCCAAGGTTTAGAAACGCCAATATCTTTAGTAATCATGTCAGTTTCTATTACACCAGGAGCAATAGAATTTACTGTTATTCCTTCTCCAGCAAGTATTTTTGCATAGTAATGTGTTAATCCATTCATCCCAGCTTTAGAGGCTGCGTAATGCGGACCAGTACTTCCTCCTGTGATAGCGGCATGTGAGGATATATTGATAATCCGCCCCCATTTGTTTTCTCTCATGAATGGAATAAAAGCATGTGTAAGTAGAAAAGAAGATTTCAAATTTGCATCCATCACAATATCCCAAGATTTTTCGTCCATCTCTTCGAGTGATTTTTTAACAACCATACCGGCATTGTTGATAAGTATAGAAATTTTTTCTCCGGAGTTTTTTATTTTGTCTACTAAAGAATCTATTTCATTTGATTGAGAGACATCACATTGAACGAGCATAGACTTGCATCCTAATTTTTCAATCTGTTGGCAAGTATTCTCTGCATCTTCTTTGCGTTTGTTGTAGTGAACGATGATAAGGCCGCATTTTTTTGCAAGGGAAATTGCGCAGGCCTTGCCTATACCTCTACTTGAGCCAGTAACCAGAACGGTTTTGTCTTTTAAATTTTCCATAGCCAATCATATCATTTTTTTGTCTGCTCGCTAGTGGAATAAATATATTTACGTTAACCTCGCTACTTACTTTTGAACTGTTGTTTTCATTTTATAAGGATTTATTTTGTCAGTTTTTCTTACATATTTTGGATTACCGCAACTACTAGGACTTTGTTCTTCTGTTTTATTTTCCATAACATTAGTTTTGCTTCGTCAAGGAATGAGAACCTCTACTCCCTTAACAGCAGTATTAACAATCAATTCTATTGTTAGTCTTGGTGGATTCATTGCTTCATTTCTATATGAGGATTGGGGGAATATTATTCCAATGGCGATCTTCTGGTTTGGTTGTATGGGGCTAATTGGTGCGGGCATAGGGGCAATTTGCAGGATGGTAGCAGTGGTTAGAATGGATTTAAGTTCTTCTACGTTGGTAGCTTCTACCACTCCTATTTGGGGAGCTTTGTTTGCTATTTTCTTTCTAGGAGAAAACCCAACAATTAAAGTTCTCATTGGTACGTTATTGATTGTGGTTGGTGTTTGTATTCTAACTATTGGCAGAGAGAATGTGGAAACTGATTTTAAGCATTGGTTTAGGACGGCACTTATTTTTCCAATTGTGGCATCCGTTGTTTACGCAATTGCTCCTATCTTTACAAAATATGGATATTTTTATCAGAAAACACCGTTTCTTGCGTTAGGAGTTTCTTTTGGATTAGGAAATGTCCTTTTGCTTTTAGCTAAACCGATTTTGCCAAAAGGCAATGCTATTTATGCTCCATTTAAAAGTTTGGTTTGTTTTGTCATTGGTGGAATTTTCAATACGGCAGCAGCATTTTCTTTTATGTATGCACTTACCTTTGGAGACGTGACATTAATTCTTCCTATGAGTAGATTTACACCCTTGTGGGTTGTTCTGTTTAGTTCTTTATTTTTAAGGAAAATAGAGAATATTAATTTTATGGTAGTGTTTGCTGCTATTACAGTTGTGTGCGGTGGTTTGCTCATAAGTTTAAAATAATATAGATTTTAAATATCGGGGCGTGGCGCAGCCTGGTAGCGCGCTGGTCTGGGGGACCAGAGGTCGGAGGTTCAAGTCCTCTCGCCCCGACCAATAGAATCAATGATTTAGAATCATTTTTTAAAGTAAATGTTTAATCTTTTATAATTTTCTTAAAAAGATCGATTCTTTCTTTAATGTATATTTTCTAGAAATATTCCATAATTTAAAATAATATTCCCTCAAAATAAGTGCAGATTCTGCTAAAAATCTTACAAACACTCCTTTATTTTGAAAAATGCTACATGCACCAATCAATCCTTCTTTTGAATGCAAAAGTTCATCTATATCTGTATACATTGCATTTAATACTTCTCCTGAAACCCCAATGATGTAAAAACTACCTAAATAAGGATAGGACTCAAAAAGACCTTCGTTTTTCATATTATTTGCTTTTGGTTTTATAACAAGAGCGTCATTTAAAATCGGTAATTTGTTCATTTTTACTTTTAGGCGAAGTTCTAACAAAGAGTAATCAAAATTTTCTCCATATGCAGATCTTCCTTGGTAAATTGTTTCTGCATATAAAAACTTTGCGTTCTCGTGCATTTCAACGTTCACATATTGTACATAGCGAGAGTCTGCAAAAGGAATAATAGGATCTGGTATAAATTCAAAAATACCATTCTCTTCAATTTTAATTTCCATAGTAGATAAAACACTCTTCTCTAAACTTTTATAAATTTTTGTTGCACCTTGTGTTGTTATGAGTGCTTTTGAATCATTTGATATGTTAAATCTGAATTCTAATTTGTCTCCTCCAACATGACCTCCTGTTGGACTAATTATTGTTAAGTATGCAGTACCATCTTTTTCCGGATAAAAAGGTTTGATAATTTTAAGAGGAATTCTCGAGAACTCATTTCGAAGTATTGTTTTGTTTGCGGATTTTTCAAACTTGACATCAATGATGCCATGTTTGCCAACCATATTCTTTTGTATTTTTTGTATATGTTGCATTGGAATACGACTACCTGACAAAAAGGACTTCAGTTTCTATCCATTTGACGATAGCGTCTACTCCTTCTTGGTTTTTTATGTTTGTAAATAAAAAAGGTTTTTCCCCACGCATTTTTTTAGTGTCTCTATCCATTACATCTAGACTTGCTCCTACAAGTGGAGCTAGATCAATTTTATTTATTAAAAGAAGATCCGACCTAGTGATTCCTGGACCGCCTTTCCTTGGAATTTTGTCTCCTGCAGAGACATCAATGACGTAAATGGAAGCATCTACAAGTTCTGGGCTAAATGTAGCAGCTAGATTGTCGCCGCCACTTTCCACAAAAATGAGATCAAGTGATCCAAGTTCTTTAGATAATCTTTCTATAGCTTCTCTATTTAAAGAAATATCTTCTCTGATTGCGGTATGAGGACATCCCCCTGTTTCCACTCCTAAAATTCTGTCAGCAGTCAAAGAACCACTTCTTGTAAGAAACTCAGCGTCTTCTTTCGTGTAGATGTCGTTAGTCACAACTGCAATCTTATAGTTGTCTCTTAAGGTTTTGCAAAGTGTGTCAACTAGAGCTGTTTTGCCAGAACCGACTGGGCCTCCGACTCCTATTTTTACTGCTTCTTTCTCCATTGAATTTCTCCCTTGCTTAGTACTTATGAAATAAATAATCTTGTATGTAATCGGTGGTGCGACATTGCTTGTATTTCATGTGCAGGTGCAAACGAAAAAGATTCAGAAATAGTTCTTGTTAAAGAATCTTCTATTATTTGAGGGAGTAGTTTTTCCATTTTTGCTATTATCCTCTGTCCGTCTGTTTGTCCGATTGGTATCAATCTCACTCCTGCTGAAACTAAAGAAGAAACAAATCCAAAGAAAAAACTTTCCATTGTTTGTTCTAAGGGGATGTCCATTACTGAAGAAACAACACCAAATGTAATTGGGTAATGACCATAGGCAGAATCATTGTTTATTTGATTTAGGTATTCTCCAATATGATCGTTTTGCAGGAATTCGTGAGATGTTCTTAGAAATTCTTTGCCTACGCTGTGGCTTGCATTTCGAAGAGAGGAAATCGGTTTTGTGGCATGGAATTCTATATCTAAGCGAAGAATTTTTTCTAAATCTCTTTCCTTTGTGAGATTGTAGGATTCCTTCAAGTAGACGGCATCTAGGGTTCCGACGCTATGTTTTAATAGATTTTCAATCAATCTGTTTAATGAAGTAGAGTCAATTATCTTTTTGTTGTCTACATAAGACTCTAGTCCCAAAGAATGTGCAAATGAACCACGTGGAAAAGCGGAGTCTGAAATTTGTAATAATTTGTATATAGAGTTTGGATACATGGAACTAAGAATGATGGTGGTAAGTTGAAAAATCATGAGTGAAAGTTTCAACAGAAACTTCACAGTCAAAATGTAATTTTTTTAGAAAATCTTCCATTAGGCGATCGTATGGAGTTAAAATTCTATCTTTTTCTATTTGTATTGGGGCATGACGATTGCCGATTTGGAAAGCTATTTTAGCCATTTCCTCTGCAGAGTTTGGGTGAAGAACTAAAACATCTTCTTTGATAGCATCGATGACGACAACCCTGTCTCTGTCTTCGAGTAGGATATCTCCAACTTTAAGAGTTTGTCCGGTAGTTAGTGCAATTGCAAATTCTTCACCATTTTCAGTTCGAACTTTTTGTCTGCTTTTTGTGCGTTCTTCCCATCCAAGAGGAATCTTTTGTATTTCTCGTGTTTCTCTATCTTTTAATTGTCCAGAAATGGTTTCTATAATATTCATAAGTACCTTAAAAGAGAAAGTATCGTTGTGCCATGGGTAGTTTGTCGGATGGTTCGCAAGTTAGTATTTCACCATCGGCTTTTACAATATATGTTTCAGGATCAACCTCTATTTTTGGAAGATAATCATTTAAAACCATGTCCTTTTTTCCAATGTCTCGGCAGTTAGAAATAGGTGCAATTTTTTTATCCAGTCCCAGTTCTGATTGAAAATCTTTTGTGTCAAAAGAAGCTTTAGATACAAAAGAATAAGAAGTACTTCCAACTGCTTTACCCATAGAGCCGAACATAGGACGGCCTAAAACGGGTTGAGGTGTTGGTATAGAAGCATTAGCATCTCCCATTGCAGCATGTGCAATAAAGCCCCCCTTTAAAACAATTTCTGGTTTGACTCCAAAGAAAGCGGGTCTCCATAGGACTAGATCTGCCATCTTCCCAACTTCAATAGAGCCAACATAATTTGAAATTCCATGGGCTATAGATGGATTGATAGTATATTTTGAAATATATCTTTTCACTCTATTGTTATCGTTAGAAGAAGTGTCTGAATCAAGAGGTCCTCTTTGTTTTTTCATTTTATCTGCTGTCTGCCATGTTCTGATTATGACTTCTCCTACTCTTCCCATTGCCTGCGAATCAGAACCCATCATACTAAAAGCACCAAGATCGTGAAGTATGTCTTCGGCTGCAATAGTTTCAGGTCTAATGCGAGATTCAGCAAATGCAACGTCCTCTGGAATTTTATTGTCTAAATGATGACAGACCATAAGCATGTCCAGATGTTCGTCTATAGTGTTAACAGTAAACGGTCTGGTTGGATTCGTAGAAGAGGGTAGTATGGAATCAAAACCGCATACCTTGATAATATCTGGAGCGTGTCCTCCTCCAGCACCTTCTGTGTGATAAGTATGAATAGTTCGGTTGTTGATAGCTCTTATAGAATCTTCTACAAATCCTGATTCATTTAGAGTGTCGGTATGTATACAAACTTGAACATCGAATTCATCTGCAACTTCTAAACAACAGTTTATCGCTGCAGGTGTTGTTCCCCAGTCTTCGTGTAACTTCAATCCGATTGCGCCAGATAAGATTTGTTCTTTAAGTGACTCAGGCCTAGAAGAATTTCCTTTGCCAAGAAAACCCAGATTCATAGGATATGCTTCAGTAGCTTGCAACATTCTAGCAATATTCCAAGAACCAGGAGTGCAAGTTGTAGCATTTGTTCCAGTTGCAGGGCCAGTGCCACCACCAAACATAGTGGTAACTCCAGAAGATAAAGCTTCGTCAATTTGTTGCGGACATATGAAATGTATATGTGTATCTATTCCGCCAGCAGTTACAATCATTCCCTCTCCAGCAAGAACCTCTGTTGAAGCACCGACTATGAGAGAATTGTCTACTTTGTCCATTAAATTTGGATTGCCTGATTTGCCAATCCCTACTATTACTCCATCTCTTATGCCGATATCTGCTTTGATAATTCCCCAGTAATCAACTATCAGCGCATTTGTTATTAGTAAATCTATAGTTCCTTCTTCCCTAGTCGCAAGGGGAGATTGGCCTAAACCATCACGAAGGACTTTTCCGCCGCCAAACTTTGACTCATCTCCATAGACTGTTCTGTCTTCTTCAACTTCAATAAATAACTCAGTGTCTGCGAGGCGAACCTTATCTCCTTTTGTAGGGCCAAACATATCTGCATATGCATTTCTGCTGATATTGTATGTCATGACGGATCTCCAATAAAACCATCTTTTTTTGCTCTTTTTAAAGAGGCTTCTTTGTTTTCATTAGTGTCGATAATGCCCTCAGTTAAAGAATTTAATCCAATGATGTTTTTTGTTCCTGCAAATTCTACAAGTTCTACTTCTTTTTCATCTCCTGGTTCAAAACGTACGGCTGTTCCAGCAGGAATATTCAATCGCATGCCGTAAGATTCTTCACGTGCAAATGACAGGAATCGATTTACTTCAAAGAAATGAAAATGTGAGCCAACTTGAATAGGTCTGTCTCCTCGGTTCGATACTATAATTTTATTAGAACGTCTTCCTTTGTTTAAGGTGATCGTGCCTTCTGAAAGTATATATTCTCCAGGAATCATTCATTTTCTCCTATCTTATAGGATCGTGAACGGTGACAAGTTTAGTCCCATCTGGGAATGTTCCTTCTACTTGCACTTCGTGTATCATTTCGGGAACACCTTCCATTACGTCATCCCGTGTAAGTATAGTTGTTCCATAATTCATAAGATCGGCAACAGTTCGACCATCCCTGGCTCCTTCTAAAACTTCTGCAGTAATAATACTGACAGCTTCAGGATAATTAAGTTTTAGGCCACGTTTAAGTCTTTTCCTAGATAGATCTGCTGCTACAAAAATAAGAAGTTTCTCTTGTTCTCTGGGAGTTAGGTGCATGATTAGCTCCAATTTTAATTAATGTAAACATTAACTAAGCAGTCAATTTTTCAAGAAGGCTAGGGTCACATTCTCCCTTAGCTTCTCCTTGGGCAACAAATTGTCCTTTTTCCATTACATAATACGTGTCAGATAGTCGCCATGCAAATTCCAGATATTGTTCTACCAAAACAATGGCAACCTCTCCAGCTTGTTTTATTTTCCATAGGACTTCTTCTATGTCTTGTATAATTGAGGGTTGTATTCCCTCAGTAGGTTCATCTAAAAGTAATAACTTAGGTTTGGATACTAACGATCTTGCTATAGCTAGTTGTTGTTGCTGACCACCACTCAAAACACCGCCTTTTCTAGTTAACATTTGTTTTAATACAGGAAAAAGTTCGAAAACTTCATCATCGTACATAGAAGGTTTTTCTGGATGTGCTTCTAGACCTAGTAAAAGATTTTCGTGTACGGATAATTGAGGGAATATTTCTCTACCTTGAGGGACATAAGAGATTCCAAGTTTTGATCTTCGTTCAGGTGGAAGTGTAGTAATTGAGGAGTCTTGAAACTTAATTTCTCCTTCTTTTGATGGTAAAAGTCCAATTAGTGATTTTAAAAATGTAGTCTTGCCCATTCCATTTCGTCCAAGGATTCCACATATTTTTCCAGGAGTTACTAAAAAATCTAACCCTCGCAAGATATGACTTTCCCCGTAGAAAACGTGTAAATTATTGACGTTAAGCAATATTTTTCTCCCGACCTAAATACAATTCAATCACACGTTGGTCTTTATGGATATGATCAATGGAACCCTCACAAATAACGCTCCCCTCATGAAGTACTGTGACCCTGGATTCTAGTTCACGTACAAATTTCATGTCGTGTTCTATGACAAGGACTGATCTGTCTTTTGAAATAGTTCTCAATAAAGTTGCTGTTTTTTCTGTTTCTGTATCTGTCATACCTGCAACTGGTTCATCTATCAAAAGGAGTTGAGGATTTTGAACCATGACCATTCCAATTTCAAGCCATTGTTTTTCGCCATGTGCCAACAATCCTGCACGGTTGTTTTGTTTGTCTTTTAATCCTATGATTTCTAATGTTTCATCTACTTTTGCCAGAGAATTTTCTTTTAAAGATTTAAAAACTAGGGTCATAACTCTCTTGTTTTGTTTTGCAGAAAGTTCTAGATTTTCCCTGACAGTTAAGGTTTCAAATACAGTAGGTGTTTGAAATTTTCTTCCAACTCCTGTATTCGCTATTTCTTCTTCTTTTAGTCTGGTTAAATCTATATTTTCTCGAAAGATTACTCTCCCTTGATTAGGTTTGACTTTCCCTGTGACTACGTCTAAAAGTGTTGATTTTCCTGCACCGTTTGGACCTATCAAGCACCTAAGCTCACCTTTATCCATCGAAAAATTAAGCATATTTAAAGCTTTAAATCCATCAAAAGAAACAACGACATCTTCCAGAAAAAGAATTGTATTTGAAACTGCCAATGTAAATCCTTTCGAATCTATGGAGTAATTAGATTTAAGATCCTCTTTAGTGATTTTTTAATCATTCCAATTAGTCCGTCCGGGAAAAATTGTACAACAAGAACAAACATTCCCCCTAAAAAATATAGCCAGTAGTCTGGATAGTTGCTGGTAAGAAAACTTCTCATCCAGTTTACGCTAACTGCTCCAAGGATAGCACCGCTTAATGTGCCTCTTCCTCCTACTGCTACCCATATTACCATTTCTATTGAAGGAAGTACTCCTATTTTCCCTGGAGTAATTATTCCAACTTGAGGAACATATAAGGCACCTGCTATTCCTGCTAAAATAGCAGAAATGGCAAAAACGAAAACCTTATAATTAGAGGGTGTGTAACCAGAGTATAGGACTCGGTTTTCTGAGTCCCTTATTGCGAGCAATATTTTTCCGGCCCTTGATTGAACAATATATTTGCAAATCAAATACGCAACACAAAGAGTAATTGCGGTTGCTAAATAAAGACAGCGTTGTGTGCCAAGGTCTTGTAATGAGAAACCAAGAATTTTCTTGAAATTTGTTAGGCCATTGGTTCCGCCAAGATTGATTTCATTTCTGTTAAATACTAACCATACAGAGAGTGCCAATGCTTGAGTGATAATGGCAAAATAAACACCTTTTACTCTAGTTCTAAATGCTAGAAATCCAAATAAAGATGCAAAAATTGCTGGCACTAAAATGATACAAAGCATAGTTAAGGGAAATGAATGAAATGGTTCCCAGAAAAACGGAAGCTCTTTCACACGATTCCATACCATGAAGTCAGGAAGTTTGCTTTGATAGACACCACTAGAACCTATTGCAAGAGTTAAGTACATTCCCATGCAATAACCCCCTAATCCAAAGAAGACTCCATGTCCTAGACTTAAAATTCCTGTAAATCCCCAAATAAGGTCAATACCTAGTGCGAGAATTGCATAAGAAAGAAATTTTCCAAAAAGATTTAAGGTGAAATCTGATATATGGAAAAATGATTCTGGAGGGGTAAATATATTAAGTAGAGGGACTATAATTAAAAAAAAAATCGCAAAAAAGAATAGGGTATTCCTGCTTATCTTTTTCTCAATATTTTGCTGGATCGGAAAATCTTTCATCAAAACTAGGCTCCACGGCTCCTTACAGAAAATAAACCTTCAGGTCTTTTCTGTAAAAACATTATTACCAAGAAAAGAATAAGTACTTTTCCAAAAACAGCGCCCATCCAGGGTTCTAGGAATTTGTTAAGTCCTCCCAATCCTAGTCCTGCTACGATAGTTCCAAATATTTTACCTACTCCGCCTGTAACGACTACCATGAAAGAATCGACAATATAATTTTGTCCTAAATCAGGTCCAACATTGCCAACTTGACTTAATGCTGCTCCTGCAAGTCCTGCAAGTCCTGCGCCTAGTGCGAATGTCAGAGAATCTACCTTCCTAGAGGGTACTCCAAGACAACTACTCATCTCTCTGTTTTGTGTGACTGCTCTTATCCTCATGCCGGAGCGAGTTTTAAAAAGAAACAAGAAAGTTCCAACAACACATAAAATTGCCAACAGAACGATAAACAGACGATTATAAGGAAACTGAACACCAACCAGGACATGATAACCACCTTTAAGCCAGGTCGGAGAAACCACACTTACGTTTTGTGCTCCGAATATCTGTCTAACAAGTTGTTGCAAGATTAAACTAATCCCCCAAGTAGTTAGAAGAGTTTCTAAAGGACGACCGTATAAAAAACGTATAATTGATATTTCCATTAGATAACCAATGGTTGCAGAAACCAGAAAAGCAGCCGGTAATGAAAATATGAAATAATAACCAAAGAAGTCAGGCGAGAAATAGTTTATAAATATTCCCTGTACAATAAAAGTTGAATAGGCTCCGAACATCATCAATTCACCATGAGCCATATTAATTACGCCCATTAATCCAAAAACTACAGCCAGGCCAAGAGCCATAAGGAGTAAGATTGAACCTAAGCTTAAACCTCTAAAGACTGTGTCAATTGTAAACGTCCAGCTTTTATATGACTCTATTTTTTTTATCGCTTCATTTACAGCAGAGTGAACTTCTTGTTCTTCTTTAGTGAAATTAGTTTTCTTAGTATTTGTGATTCTTTTTAGATCAATGAGTCCATTCAAACCTTTTATTTCGCCAAGTTTAATCGCTGCATTCTTTTGAATATTTGGCGAAGCACTCTTTAATTGAATAATTGCTATTGCTTCTTCAAAAGCATTTCTACTCAACCAATGGGTTTCTTTTTCTAATGCACTTTTGATAATGGGAATTGATTTTGGATCGCCTAATCTTGCTATTCTGGTAGATGCGGCTCTTCTAATATTTGGATCTTTAGAATATAGCTGACTAGTACTTTGAAGTATTAAAATATAAGGGCGAATAGCACGTCTGAGTCTCCTGTTAGCTCTGATTTCTTCTAAAGAAGATTCAGGAATAAGCAAATTTTTATTAGGAGTTTTTGAATTAGAAATGATCGTTTTGCCATAAGGATTGAAAACAGGGAATGCTTCAGTGTTATGGCTTTTTACTGCGTCTCCGGCTATTACAACTTTTTTTGTGTTAGGTGAGGTCCAAATGAAAAGACTGCCTTCTCTTAAAGCCATAAGGAGTGGTAGTAACTTCGGATCTCCTTTTTTAGCCAAAGATAAGAAAATCTGCTTTCTCTTTTTTTTATTTGAAGTTATTAAACTATTTATTTCTTTTTGTATTCCTATAGGAATTGTTTCTGCAGTACAAACAGAACTAACAAGAAAAACCAAAAAGAGAATAAGTAAAATAACTACCCTCTTGTTTAAAAGATCCATTATATGAAAATAGTGGTAGATTTGTTGAAAAATACATCAATTCAATACCTCTATTTACTCCTCCTCCCCAGAAGCAACCAAAATTATAGTACGTAATTATTTTTTATATGTCCCTTTATGATCTACCCAGTCACAGCCTTTGTCTGGACTTGTATATTTGCTCCAAGGTTCAGGTTTCACTAAACCTTTTGTGGAATTAACAACACGGAACTGTCCATTTCTTTTAATCTCTCCAATTAAAACCGGTTTGTGAAGATGATGATTTCTTTCGTCAATTTTCTTGAAGCCTCCTGGAGCATTGAACCCGGTTCCGTAAGTTGCTTTTCGAACTGCATCGACATCGGTAGATCCTGCTTTTTCTACTGCTTTTTTGTAGATGTGGACACCTAAGTATGCAGCTTCTATTGGATCGTCTGTTACTCTACTAGTTCCACCTGGAAGGCCTTTTCTTTTGCAGTAGGTTTTGAAATCGGCAACAAATTTTTTATTTGCAGGTGTGTTTATAGACTGATAATAGTTCCAGGCTGCAAGATGTCCCACTAGTGATTTTGTATCCATTCCTCTTAGTTCATCTTCTGCGACACTAAACGCCATAATTGGACAGTCTTCTGAACGTAATCCTTGATTTCCAAATTCTTTATAGAATGGGACATTACTGTCTCCGTTAATAGTACTGAGAACAGCTGCATCACCAGAAGATGCAAAATTTTTAATTTTTCCTACAATTGTCTGGTAATCCTGATGATGGAAAGGTGTATATTCTTCCATGATATTCTTCGCTGGGACTCCTTTTGCAAGAAGAAATGCTCTCAAAATTTTATTGGCCGTTCTTGGAAACACATAATCTGTTCCTAAAAGATAGAATTTTTTAAAACCTCCACCATCTTCGCTCATTAAATATTCAGCAGCAGGAATAAGTTGTTGGTTAGGGGTAGCACCAGTGTAAAAAACATTTTTGGAGCATTCTTCCCCTTCATACTGTACAGGATAAAATAATAATCCATTGTTCTTTTCAAAGACAGGAAGTACCGATTTCCTGCTAACTGATGTCCAACACCCAAAAACAACATCTACTTTGTCTTTCAGGAGAAGTTGTTTTGCTTTTTCTGCAAACAAATCCCAGTCTGAAGCTGGATCTACTACATAAGGTTTAATAGGTCTTTTCATAATTCCACCAGAAGAATTGATTTCCTCTACGGCCATCATAACAACGTCTCTTAGGGAAACTTCACTGATTGCCATAGTACCACTCAATGAATGTAGTATTCCTAATTTGATAGGAGATGCAGCGCGGATTACATTAGGGAAAGCCAGACTGCTTGCAGCAAATGCTCCTATACCAGCAGAGGCTGTTTTTTTCAGAAAATCTCTTCTGCTACTAAGTCGTTTTATTTTTTTTGTCACTTTTTAAATTCCTCTTGATAAAAAAGATAGATAAAGATTGATTTGATGTTTTTTTAATTTATAGGTTTTGTGTTTCGAATTTATAAGGGTAATGTTTCTATTACTTGAATATTATGTTTCGAAAATGTTTCGTACGTGCCTCTTTCATAATTTAAAATGGAGATTTTATGAAAAAAGCAGAAGAATTCTTAACCATTAAAACAGAAGATTTGGAATGGGAAGATGGGACAAAGGTAATTGGTCTTCCTCCTGGAGTAGAAGTAAAAATAGTCGCAGAGGGTGTAGACGAGGTATCAGAAAGAGTGGACAAGTTTGTTCGATTTCCTCCAGGATATACTGAACCTTTACACACACATGATCATTTGCATAGCACTTTGGTTATCGAAGGTGAAATGCATGTGCATAATAAAATTTTAAGGCCTGGAGATTTTGTTTTTGGTGGCCCCGGTGAACAGCATGGTCCTTATCATTATCCTGTAGGATGTACTGTTTTTTCTTGCAGTAGAGCAAAAAAAATGAATCAAATTCACAGAAATCCAGAAGCAGAGCATGGAAGTGATTTAACGAAAGGTCATTAAAACAAACCATGGAGGTTCATGATGGAATATGTAGGTGATTTTTTTGCATCTAACACAGAAGAAATTGAATGGGCTGATGGCTCTGAAATATTAGGATTGCCTGAAGGTGTGAAAATAAAGATGATTAGAGAAGGGTATGATGAAGTTTCTGAGCGTTCTGAAAGAATTACGATGTTTCCTGTTGGGTATGTAGAACCAAGACATGAACATGACCATTACCATAGTATCTTCATTTTGGAAGGAACGATGCTCGTGGACGGCAAGACACTAGGCCCAGGAGATTATGTTTTTGGAGGTGGACCAGGAAATGCACACGGTCCATATGAATATCCTGAAGGGTGTAAAGTTTTTTTATGTACAAGAGCGAAGAAAAATAACCATATACACAGAGAAGTCGCAGAATAGAAAACTATTTTTTCCTTTCAAGTAGCCATTCTAAAACAGCCCATGTTGAATCTAGGTCTTCATGGTTGTATAGCAG
>MDTE01093548.1_pt1 | contig 19740 bp, 20 predicted proteins | sample 811231 | NCBI WGS metagenome assembly MDTE01 (sample SAMN05326651, study PRJNA326480) | marine metagenome | isolation source: seawater | place: Indian Ocean: Red Sea | collected 2010 | reverse complement strand
TTTTAATTGTTTTATTTAAAACACTTATTTTTTTAATAACATTGTCTGATATTACAAATTCTTTAAAAACCTCTCCATTAACTCTAACGTCTCCATTTTCAATCAAATTCTCTGCTTCACGTCTTGAACATATACCAGCGTGTGAAATTATCTTAGAAATCCTAACTAATTTTTTCATTTTTTTTTTGAAAAATTCACTAGAGATCTAAAGATTTCAATATCTTTTGAATCTATCAAAAACTCTGGATGCCACTGAATACCAATACAAAAATCCAAATCCTGATATTCAATTCCCTCAATAACTCCATCATCGGCAATAGCATTAATTTGTAATCCTTTTCCTAGATCTTTTACTGCTTGATGGTGAGCTGAATTTACAAACATTTTATTTTTTTTTACAATTTTTTTTAAAAATGTTTCTTTTAATATTTTTACATAATGACTTGCTTGATTTCTTGGATTAGGTTGTTCATGTTTGATTTTACTTTTTACTTTTTCTGGAAGATGTTGAAATAGACTGCCTCCAAACACAACATTTAAAAGTTGTTGCCCACCACAGATTCCAAGAATAGGTATCTTTTTTTTTAAAGCCTCTTCAGTTATTTTAAATTCGTATTTAGTTCTAGAAGGTTTAAGACTAACTGTATTAGTTTTTATTTTTTCTCCATAATATTTTGGATCAACATCAAAATTTCCTCCTGTAATAATTATACCATCAACAATATCAAGATATCTAGAAATTGACTTAATATTATTAGGTAAAAAAATTGGGATACCTCCAGCGCGTTCGACGGAATCAGAGTAATTTTTTCTTACAGCATACCATGGAAATTTAGAATAAGTTTTAGAAGATTCTTCATCAAGAGTGATTCCTATTACAGAGTTTTTCATAAAATAATTTAAAAAAAAATTTAGAATGTTAAGGTATCACATGCCTAGAAAATGTAAAATTTGTATAAAAAATTTTAATATCTTTGTGACACTAAGAAATACAAAAACTTCTGATGAAATTTGGAAAAGTTTACCAATCACGACAAATGTAAATACATGGGGAGATGAAATTTATTTTTTTGTTCCAACCGAAGCACCAGTCGAAAATGATTCTAAAGATATTATTGATTTTGGAGAAATAGCTTACTGGTCATCAGGAAAAGCTATTGCAATAGGCTTCGGAAAAACTCCTGCTTCAATAAAAGATGAAATAAGATTAGCAGATAAGTGTAATATTTGGGGTGACACAGATTTTGATTTAAAAAAGTTAAAAATAATTTCTCAAGGGGAAAAAATTTCAATTGAAAGATGTTCTTAAAATCACCAATGAATTTTGCCATTAAATTAGCACAAAATGCTGCTAAAAGAGGTGAAGTGCCAATAGGTTGTGTGATTGTCGATGAAGAAAATAAAATAATAAGTTTTGCAATCAATTCGATGGAAAGACTAAAAGATCCAACTGCACACGCTGAAATTTTAGCTATTCGAAAAGCTTGTCATAAACTTAAGGTTTTGAAACTTCCTAAAACTTCACTTTATGTAACACTCCAACCATGTAAAATGTGTGAAGCTGCAATTATTCAGGCAGGTATAAGAAATATTTATTTTGGTGCTTACACTGAAAGTTTTAAATTATTTGATCAAAAAATCACAAAATATTATAAGAATAGTAATTTAAATTATTTTGGAGGAATTCAGGAAAAAATTTGTACAAATTTGATTACTAGTTTTTTTAAAAGAATTCGATGACTATTTTCCCTTTTTTCCTATGTCTTTTCTATAAAAACCATGTTTCCAATTAATTTTATTTATAGTGTTATAAGCAATTTTTCTTGAATTCTCTAAACTTTCTGATTCTGAAGTAATAGACAACACTCGTCCACCTGAAGATACAATTTTTTCATTTAAAAATTTTGTACCAGCATGAAAAATCTTTATACTTTTTATTTTTTGAACTTTATTTAGATTAGAAATTTCTTTATCTACTTTAAACGAACCTGGATAACCTTTTGAAGCTATTACAATACAAATTGAGTGATTTTTTGAATTTTTTATCTTAACTGTCTTTAGTTTATCTTTTACAACGGCATCAAATATTTCTAAAATATCTGTCTTTAAAACTCTCATTAAAACTTGGCATTCCGGATCACCAAACCTAACATTATACTCAATTACTTGGGGTCCACTTGTAGTTATCATTAAACCAACAAAGAGTATTCCACGGTAAATAATTTTTTCTTTTTTTAAACCGACAAACGTTTTTTTAATAACTCTCTCAATAATTTTTCTTTCTAGTTCATCGTTAACTTTTTTTGAAGGTGTAAATGCCCCCATTCCACCAGTGTTTGGACCTTTATCAAAGTCATATGCCCTTTTATGATCAAGGGCATAATTAAGTTTTGAATATGAGTTTTTATCAAAGAAAACAAAATAACTCATTTCAAAACCATTTAGAAATTCCTCAATTACGACTTTATTTCCAGCCTTACCAAATTTCTTTTTAACCATTATACTTTCCAGAGAGACAAGAGCTTCATTAAGGTTTTCACAAATTACAACACCTTTTCCAGATGCCAAACCATCAGCCTTTAAAACAATTGGAAAAGTTTGTTTCTCAAGATATTTTTGTGCTTTTAAAAAATTTGAAAATTCTTTAAAGTTTGCAGTCGGTATTTTATATTTTTTTAGAAACTTTTTTGAATAAACTTTAGAAGACTCTAATTTTGAAGCTTTTTTGGATGGACCAAAAACTAAAAATCCTTTTTGAGTAAGATAATCTGATAAACCTTCTTCCAAATACTTTTCTGGACCAATAACAATCAAATGAATTTTTTTTTTTTTACAAAAATCCAGTATAAGTTTTTTTTTAACGCTTAAATTTACACACTCTGCTACCTCGCTTATCCCAGCATTTCCAGGAATACAGAAAATTTTTTTTTTTTTTGGAGATTTACTAATCGCCCAGCATAAAGAATGTTCTCTAGCTCCATTACCAATTACTAAAATATTCAAGAATTTTTTTTCCTTTTATGTTATGAAATTAATATTATACCTAATGAAAAATTTATCAAATATATCTGAATTTACTGTTTCTGATTTAACGAATTCAATAAAAAAAATAGTAGAAGGTACTTTTGATTTAATAAAAGTGTCGGGTGAAATTTCTCAAGTTAAAAAACATACTTCTGGACATATTTATTTTACGCTTAAAGATGAAGATAATTCTATATCAGGAATATGTTGGCGCTCTACTGTGCCAAAACTAAAGGTAAATATAGAAGAGGGCTCATCTGTAATTATTTTAGGTAGAGTTACTACATATACACCTCAATCAAAATATCAAGTAATAGTAGATGATGTTGAGTATCAAGGTGAAGGCAACCTACTGAAAATTTTAGAAGATAGAAAAAAAAAACTAGCAGATGAAGGGTTGTTTGATAATAAATATAAGAAAATTTTACCTAAAATTCCGAATAGGATTGGAGTAATTACATCTGAATCGGGTTCAGTTTTGCATGATATTGTTCATAGGATTAATGATAGATACCCGATTGAAATAATTTTATTCTCTTCAAGGGTACAAGGAGATGGAACGTCTGATGAGATCATAAGTGGACTGGATTTTTTTAACAATAAACAATCTGATGATTTATCAGTCGATCTAATAATTATTGCAAGGGGTGGAGGTAGTTTAGAAGATCTTATGCCATTTAATGATGAAAAATTAGTAAGAAAAATATTTGAATCAAATATTCCTGTAGTTTCAGCAATAGGCCATGAAACAGATATTACACTCTGTGATTTTGTATCAGATTTAAGGGCTCCAACACCAACTGCAGCAGCTGAAATTGTCCTTCCAGATAGAAATGAAATTTTAATTAGATTGAATGATAAAATAAAAATAATAAAGAATAACTTTGATGAGAATTTGAAAGAGAAATCTTTGAATGTAGAAATATTAAATTCTAAAATACCAAATTTTTTTCATAAAATTAATGAATTGTTTCAAAATACAGATTATTTAGGAAAAAATATTGGAACATATCTTGAAAAAATTATTTCAGATCTCAAACTTTCCTTTTATGAACTAGCAAATAAATTTGAAACTTTAAATATACAAAACAATATAAACGTAAATTCAGAAAAAATAAAAAATCAAAATATATTATTAAAAAAAAATTTTGATCAACTTAAAATCCAAAAACAATCTTTATTAGAAAATAAAATGAAGGAACTTAACATTTTATCATATAAAAACACACTCAGAAGGGGGTATAGTGTTGTCAGACATAACAACGTTATTATCAATGATGATAATTTAATTAAAAAGGGAGATAAAATAATTATTGAATTTCACAGAAATAAAACGCAAGCAAAAAAAATTTAATGATAAAAGTTTTCCTGACAATACTTTTTTTTAAAATTTCTTTAGCACATTCTTCTGATTTTCCAGAAATTTTTGGATGTTTTTGCGAAGGAGGTTTGATTGCAGGAAAAGTAAAAGAACATGATAAAATAATTATAAATGGCGAAAAAATTAATATTTTTAAAAATGGACTTTTTATATATGCATTTGGTAGAAAGTTTGATGATAAAATTTTAATATCATTTAATGGAAAAAAAAAAAAAATTTGTTGTTACAAAAAAAAAATACATTATTGAAAAAATCAGAGGTCTTCCTAAAAAAAAAGTTGAACCTAACAAAAAAGATTTAATCAGAATCAAAGAGGATAGTAAAAAATTTTCAATTGCAAAAAAATTAGGTGTAAAAAAAAATTTTTTTGAAGGTAAATTTATTTTGCCATCTAATGGAAGGATATCCGGCGTTTTTGGCAGTCAAAGAATTTTAAATGATAAGCCAAGAAGTCCGCATAAAGGATTAGATATTGCAGCACCAGAAGGTACAAAAATTGTGGCCCCGTCATCTGGAAAAGTTAAGTTAGTTCAAAAAGATATGTTTTTTACAGGGAATACAATCATAATTGATCATGGCTTAGGTCTGATTTCAATTTTTGCACATCTAAAAGAAATTGATGTAATACCAAATCAAATAGTTAAAAAAGGTGAAAAGATTGGAACTATTGGTATGACTGGAAGAGCAACAGGACCGCATCTTCATTGGGGTGTATATTTACAAAAAAAACCAGTAGATCCAATGGTTTTAATTAATTCTAGCTTTTTTTAATTTAGATACCAAAAATTTAAAAAATTCATTTTCATTTTCTAATTTAATATTAAGTTTAGCAACATTTACCTTTTTTTTATATTTATGGGGAATTTTCACAAAGTCTTTTAATGTACAGACCATTGAAAGTTTTTTTTCTTTAGAAAGTTTGTAAATTTTTTCTAAATCTGAATCCTTATAAACATAATGATCAGGAAATGATTTAGTATACTTAAGTGTGAATTTTTTTTTTAGCGAGTTAAAAAAATTTAAATTATTTCCAAGACCACTAAACGCATAAATTTCTTTATTAATATTTTTTTTTAATTCTATTTCTTTTTTTGCAAAAAAAACTGTTTTGCCCTTAAAGCTAAATTTTTTATTAAATTTTTCTGCAATTATAACTATTGCATCTGCTCTATTAATTGATTCATTTAATGGTTCTCTTAATGGCCCGGCAGGAAATATTCTTTCATTTCCAAAACCATAATTATAGTCAATAACAAGAATAGAAATGTTCTTTCTTATATTTTTACTTTGAAACCCATCATCCATTATAATTAAGTCACAGTTATTGTCATAACACAACTTACCACCATTGAATCTATTTTTAGACATGCAGGTTTTACCGTACTGCATGTGAATTATACTTTCGTCACCAACACATTTGAAAGTATGTTTTCTATTAACTATTAAAGGTCCTTTTTCTTTACCTAGGTATCCCCTGGTTAAAACAAAGATATTTTTATACTTTTTATTTAAAATTTCTCGAATTTTTATACATATTGGAGTTTTCCCTGAACCACCTATTACAGCATTTCCAATACAAATAACCGGGATTTCTATGATTTTTTCTGTACTAATCTTCTTATAGAATTTCTGTAACAAAAAATAAAGACCTGATAGAGGCGTCATCAATAAACTAATATTATTTTTTTCTGTCCAAAAATTTGGTGATTTTATAATCATTATTTTAACAGTTTAAAAATTTTACCTAAATGTTGGTGACTTTTAGTAGACTCTATTTTACACATATTTTCAAAATTTTTAATGAACTGACTTGCCTTATCAGGTTTTTGAATAAAAAAAGATAATTTGTCAATTAATTGTTTTGGGTTCAAAGCTAATAAGCCAGCTTTTCTTTTAATAATTTCTTGAGAGATATCTAGAAAATTTTGCATATTTGGCCCAAATATAATTGCGCAATTAAATCCTGATGTTTCTATTGGATTGTGTCCTCCTTTATTTGCAAATGAGCCCCCAACTATTACTATACTAGAAATTTCAAAGAAAAGTCCTAATTCACCAAAAGAATCAACTAACAAAAATTTTTTATTACTTATATCTTTCGGTGTAGACCTTAATACATAATTAATCTTATTTTTTTTTAATAACATTCCTATTTTATTTGTTCTATGAATGTGTCTTGGTATTATAATAAAAAAAAGATTTTTAAATTTAGCTTGTAATTTTTTGGCACAGCTTATTATCATTTCCTCTTCGCCTTCATGCGAACTAAATAATGACACAACTTTTTTTCCTTCTAATTTTTTTTTGAAATATAATAGTGAATTTTTATCTACAGCTAATTTTTTTGCAAGAAATTTTATATTCCCTACCTTCTCAACCTTTTGTACCCCAAGTTTCTTAAATCTTTTTATTGATTGGTTGTCTTGACATAAACATAAATCAATTTTTTGAAAAATTTGTTTTGCAAAAAGACTAACTTTTGTCCAATTTTTATATGATCGTTTTGATATTCTCGCATTGCAAATGACAAAATTAATTTTTTTTTTATTTAAATTTGATATCAAATTTGGCCAAATTTCTGACTCAAAAAAAATTACAAGATCTGGGCTCCAAATTTTTAAAAACCTTTTTATAACAAAATTTATATCTAATGGAGTATGCAGAAGAATAAATTTTTTTTTATTTTGATTCAATAGTTTATAGGATGAAGTCGTTGAGGTTGTAAAAATTATTTTTACTTCAGGATATTTTTTTAAAATTTGGTTAATTATTGTTTCGGCAGACTTTGATTCTCCAATACTTACTGCATTAACCCAAATTAATTTTCCTTTAGGCCTATTTTTTTTATAAAAAACAAATTTATTTATAATACTTAGAAGACTCTCTTTTGATCTTGCCAATCTAATTATAAAAAAGAATAAAACAAAAAAAGACAGAAGATTAGAAAAAATTTTATAGAAATTTAAGAGAATTCTCATTTAGCTAAATTATCTGAAAGTAAAGATACTCTTTTAATCTCATTTTCAAAATTTTTTATATTATCTTTTAAAGAATTTTTATGATTGTAAATAATGGGTTTACCCCAAACTGCCACAAATTTATTAAATGGAGTTACAAGTAAAAATTTATCCCAAGTATTTAATTTGAGAATAAATTTTGCTGAGTAGCTTAAAGGTACTACTGGAACATTTGTCTTTTTTAAAAGGCTGATTAATCCAGGCTTTATTTTTTCAATTGGACCTTTCGGACCGTCTGGAGTGATTCCAATAACATTCTTCATTTTCAATTCCTGTAAAATTATCTTAAGTGATGAGATTGTATTTTTTCTTGACGATCCGGGTATTGTGGAAATACCGAAGTGAGAAACAGCATGTGAAATTATTTTACCGTCATGATGAGATGATATTAACATTTTAAATTTTTTTGCTGTATTTTCCCAGCAAAATGAAGCCATCAATAATCTACTATGCCAAAAACAAACAATAAAACCTTTATTTTGGATAATTAAATCTTGGATGACATCATTATTCTTTATGTGCCAGAACGAAGTATGATAACAAACCTTCATATACAATGATATTACCCACCCTAAAAAAGTTTGAATTTCTTGGTTTCTAAATATTTTTTTTATCATTTTTTCTTTGAAGCTGAAGTTTATATAAATTTTTATAAACAGAAGAATTTTTTAATAAATAAGAATGAGATCCAATATTCTCAATTTTTCCTTTGTTCAAGAGGATTATTTTATCTGAATCTATAACTGTAGATAATCTATGAGCAATGACAAATGTTGTTTTATTTTTCATTAATTTTTTTAAAGAATTATTAATTTTTCTCTCTGTGCTGGAATCTAATGCTGATGTTGCTTCATCTAACAAAAGGAAAGGAGAATTTTTAACAAAGGCTCTTGCTATAGCAATTCTCTGCTTCTGACCACCAGATAGTTTTGTACCGTTTTCCCCAATAATTTCCTTAAATTTATTTGGGAATTTATTTATAAATTCAGTGCAATTTGAATCTTTTGCTGCATTTTCTATTTTTGCGTGAGATATTTTATTATTTCCATAACATATGTTAAACATTACAGTTTCATCAAATAAAACGATATCTTGACTTACTAGAGAAAAGTGATCTCTTAAAAACTTAAAGCTTAAATCGTTTATATTTTGTTCTCCCAATAGAATTTTTCCTTCAGTTGGGTCAAAAAATCTTGGTAAAAGATTTAGTAAAGTTGTCTTACCAGAACCTGAATAACCTACAAGTGCTACTTTTTGTCCTCTTTTTATTTCAAAGTTAAGATTTTTTAATATATACCTCTCTGTACCAGGGTATTTAAAACTTATATTTTTGAACTTAATATCATAAGGTTCATTATCTCTCAGCATATAGTCTTTATTATCTTTTTTTTCTAAAACTGTTGGTTTTTTATCAATAATTTCAAATACTCTATCTGCAGATGCCATTGCCATTTGAAGAGTTGCATTTAAGCTGGCAAGTGATTTAACTGGTTGATAAGCCATTATTAATGCTGTTAAAAAAGAAAAGAAAGTTCCTGGTGTGGTATTTCCAAGAAGAACTTCTTTACCGCCAATATATATAATTAGAGCAATAGCTAATCCCCCCAATGTTTCCATTAATGGTCTAGCAATTGAATTAATTTTTGTAGACTTGAGAGTTAATCTAAAAAGATTGTCAATTTCATTACTTATTTTCCCTTTCTCAAAACTCTCACTGTTAAAAGATTTTATTGTTTTTATCCCTGTCAATGATTCTGATAGTTTTGAGGTAAAACTCCCAAAACCAATTTGGGTATTCTTTGAAATTTTCCTTAATCTTTTTCCGATTCTGGATATTGGATAGATTGCTAACGGAAAAACAACAATAGCAAAAGAAGCTAAAATTGGATCATGATAGAACATTACTCCAACAAGAAAGATGAATGTTAAACTATCTTTTAGTATGTTTATAATCACATTATGAACTCCTCTGGATAGATTTCCAACATCAGCTAAAAATCTTGAAACTAATGTTCCAGAATTTGTTTCATTTACATAGGAGATATCGCATTTTATTAATGAACTAAACATCTCAACCTGCAACTCTGCAACTATTCTATAACCTATAAAACTCATTAAAACTGATTGAAAGTAAGAGGCAACACCTTTAGCTATTGCAATTATTATAACTGCAATTGGAATTATCATCATTAAACGTTTATCTTTATTTATAAATATATCATCAAGAACTGGTTGCATCATCCATGCATTTATTGCTGTAGTTGCTGAAACAATAATCATGCAAAAAAGTGCTATAAAAAGAATAGATAAATGCTTATTTATATATTCAGTGCAGATTCTTGATATAAGAATTTTTGCTTTTGTGTCCTTCATTACTAATCAGTGAAGATTTCCGTTAAACAATTTATTTTGTAATTCAGAAATTATAATTCTATTAGATGCTACGACTGATTCAATTTTTAGATTTTCTGTGTTATATCTCACGTTTTCACCATTAATTTTATTAACTTTACCACCAGCTTCTTGCAGAATTAAGTCTGCTGCGGCTAAATCCCAATCATTTTTTTTTGTAAAGCTTATTGCTATATCTATCTTTCCCTTTGCAACAAGGGCAATTTTGTAAGCAATTGATCCCATTTTGATAATATTTTTCTTTTCAACTATTTTAAAGTTTGATAATGTTTGTATTTCTGAACTACTTATTGCATATTTACAATAATCAATTTTTTTTTTTTTTATTTACAAAAATTTTTTTTTCATTGCAGAAAGCTCCCTTATTTTTCTCTGCATAAAAAAACTCTTTTGTTTCTGGATTAATTACAAATCCTAATATTGGTATTGAATTCTTTATTAGAGCTAGTGATATTGTATATTCTGGCTTACCGTAGATAAATGATCTTGTGCCGTCAATAGGATCTAAACACCAAAAATATTCAGAATTAAATCTTGAGCCATCATCATATGTTTCTTCAGATAACCATCCAAAATTTGGTGTGTTAAGTTTATAGAAATTTCTCAAGAATTTATCAATTTCTAGGTCAGCATCAGTTACTGGTTGTCCTTTTGTTTTATACTGAACATTTAATTCCTTTTTTTTAAATTTAATAGCAATCTGTGCGGCTTTTATAAGAACTTCTTTTGAGATATTTTTAAGATCTGACTCTAATTTTTTTTCCAATCAAACACCTCCAACCATCATATTTTCAATTAAGATTGATGGTGCATTAATACCGAAATTAAAATCAAGATCATCCGCTGGTATTAAAGATTCAAACATTTTAATTAAATTACTAGCAATTGTTATTTCTGAAACAGGATAGGTAATCTCACCATTTTCTATCCAAAATCCTGATGCCCCCCTACTGTAATCACCATTAGAATAGTTTATAGAACTTCCCATTAATTCTGTAACAAATAATCCTTTTTTCATGGATTTAATTAAATCTTTCAATTTATTTTCACCATTTTGCATAAAAAGATTAGTGTAAGATGGTTGTGGTAAGGAAGATACACCTCGAGAAGCGTGACCAGTTAAAGCATCATTTAATTGTCTAGCTGTAGAAAGACAATTAAAAAAAAATTTTAATTTTCCGTTTTTAATAAGATGTTTTTTTTTTGATATAATTCCTTCACAGTCAGCTATTCTTGATCTTAATTTCCCCTGCATTCTTGGATCGTCAATTATGTTTATACTTGAGTTAAAAAGTTTTTTTCCTATTTTTTTTTTTCAAAAAACTAGTACCTCGAATAATTGTACTGGAATTACAAGCATTAAAAAGATTACCTATCAAACTTGAAGAAACTCTTGAATCAAAAATTACATTTGATTTACATGTTTTAATTTTTTTTGAATTAAGTTTCTTAACAGCTTTTTTTGACACAGTCTTACCAATTTTAGAAAAATCTCCAAGGTCATGAAAGAAAACCTTTGATTTGTAATCATATTCCCTTTCCATTGACTGACTGTTTTCCGCTAAAACTGCAATGATATAATCGCTATGAGATTTTTCAAATTCTTGAACTATACCATTTGATGCTACTAATAAATATCTGTTTTTAGTGCACGCAATTTCTGCACCTTCAGAATTAGATATTTTTTTATTATCAAGTGCACTGTTTTCTAAAGAAAGAACATGATTTTGTAAATTTTCTGTAGTTGGAAAAAATTTATCAAATTGTTTTAGATCTAATTGATTTTCTTTACCTATATTAAAAATCTCAGTATTTTTTGCTAAACCACAATACTTATCTATTGGAACTATTTTTGCCATATCCACAACTTTGTCAATTAGAAGGTCTATATTTTTTTTTTCAAGATTGGAAGATGAAATTATTGACTGTCGCTTGTTAATTATAACTCTGAGTCCAATCTCTCTTGTTTTTGATTTTTCGGTTTTTTCAATTTTTCCAAGTCTAGATGAGGCACTTGTAGTTTCAGACTCAAAAAATACAACATCAGATTCAGTTGCTCCCTTTTTTTTAAGTTTGATATTTATATCTTCAAGTAAATTTTTATCCATAAGATATTAATTTATATTTTAATTTGATATAATTACAATATAAACAATCAAACTATTTTAACAATGGCATACTGGGTAGTAGGAGGAATATACAAAAACACAGAATTTAGAGAATTACAAGAAGGCTGCGATTTAGAAAGATATGGGCCTTTTAATTCTTACGAAGAAGCCAAAAAAGACTGGGATGTTAGATCGTGGTCAAATGTAGATGATTGTTTTACAAGATACGTAATTATTCCTCAAAAGTAGTTTTGCAAAAGAAAGACTAAAAAAATTACTCCTCCAGAAATAATATTAGAATCAAAGTTTTTTTTATACTCTTTTTTTTTCCAAAGAAAAGTGATTTGCAAAAGAAATACTGATATTAATATAAGACTGTAAAATAAAAGACTTAAACTATTTGTACTTACAAACTTTAAGGAAATAAAAAAAAATATAAAGGTTAATAAATAAAAACATCCTATGTAAAACATAAATTTTTTCTCAATTAAAATTGCTAAAGACTTAACCCCTACTTTTTTGTCATCTTTAACATCCTGCATTCCATAGATTGTGTCGTAGGTCACAGTTAAAAAAACTCCAGCCACATAAAGCATTATTCCTCCAAAACTAATATTTTCATTTTCAACAAGCACGCCTAATATAATTCCCCAGTTGAAAACTATACCTAAAATAATTTGAGGAAAGAATGTAACTCTTTTAAACAAAGGATATATTACTACTAGAGGCATAATAAAAATTCCAAAAAAAATAATTTTTAAATTAAACTGAAATAATATTATTAATCCTACTAAAAGTTGAAATATTATAAAAAAGATTGCATCTTGTATCTTAATTTCTCCAGAAGCAAGTGGACGATTTTTTGTTCTTTTTATTAATATATCTAAATCTTTGTCTAAAATATCATTTATACAACAACCAGCCCCACGCATTACAAATGATCCTAAAATAAACAAAAACGAGTATTTAATAAAAACTTCTACATTATTTATTTGATATGCTATCCCCCAAAGACATGGCCACATGAGAAGTAAAGAGCCAGTTGGATAATTATATCTTCCTAAAATTAATAATAGCTTGCTTTTTTTTATTAAATTTTTAAACATTTAGCGGACAATTCCCTGTTAAATAAGTAAATGCCTAAGATAAGATTATATTTAAATAAAAAAATTTCAAATGAAGATAAGATTGAACTATCTAATGAGCAAATTCACTATCTTAAAAATGTAATGAGGAAAAAAAAAAACGATGAAATTATTATTTTTAATAATCAGGAAGAGTGGTTAGCAGAAATTGATATAATAGAAAATTTGATTCTAGTTCCAAAAAAAATTATTCGAAAAAAATCAAATAATTACAACATTTGGATTTACTTCGGATTGATTAAAAATAGAAATCTAAATTTTTTAATAGAAAAAGTTTCAGAAATTGGAGTTAATAAAATCATACCAATTCAGACTGATTATTCAGAAAATATTACCTTAAAGAACGATAGATTAAAAAAAATAATAATAGAGGCAACTGAGCAGAGTGATTCTTTACTGTTACCGAATCTTGAAGATTGTAAGACTTTGAAGAGTGTCCTGAGTAGTTGGGATAAAGAAAGATTAATTATTTTTTGCGATGAGAAGTTGAGAGTAAATAAGACCTTTAAATTAAAAAAATCACAAAAAATAGCAATTTTTATTGGTCCAGTAGGAGGTTGGTCTTTAAAAGAGAGAGAATTATTTGAGAATATAAATCATTATAAAATATCATTAGGTGAAAATATTTTGAAAGTTGATACAGCTGCAATTGTTGCACTCACAAAAATTAAAGGACTATTAATATGAAAGATCAATTGAATAAAGACGAATTAATTTCTTTTTTTGTAGATGGGTGTAAAAACAAAAAAAAATGGAGGATTGGAACTGAACACGAGAAATTTGGTTTCATTAAACAAGATTTGAAGCCAATTATTTATGAAGATATAAACAAAATTTTTGAAAATTTAAGTAAGAGATTTTCTTGGGAGAAAGTTTTTGAGAACAGATATTTGATTGCATTAAAAAAAAAAAACTCCTCAATAACACTTGAACCTGGAGGCCAAATTGAATTATCGGGGTCACCAAAAGAAAATTTATTTGAAACGTGCAGAGAGGTTAATGAACATCAAAAAGAATTAAATAATGTTTGTGAAGAATTGGGAATAGATTTTATGGGAATGGGAGTACTTCCAAAGTGGGATATAAAACACATTCCTTTAATGCCCAAAAGAAGATATGAGATAATGCAATCATATATGCCAAATGTTGGTTCCAAAGGTATCGATATGATGCAAAGAACATCAACTATACAAGCTAATTTTGATTATTCTTCTGAAAAAGATATGATTAAAAAATTTAGAGTAAGTCAATCTTTACAACCAGTCATTGTGGCATTATATGCTAATTCACCTTTTTTAAATGGAAAGTTAACTGAGTATTTAAGTTATAGATCATACATATGGACTAAAACAGATAATAGTAGGTGCGGGGTTTTACCGTTTGCTTACGATAGCAGTTTTTCATTTGAAAGATATGTTGATTATTTAATAAAGGTTCCAATGTATTTTATTATCAGAAATGGAAGATATATAAAAATTACTGGGTATGACTTTGGTGATTTTTTAGATGGGAAAATTAAAGAAATTAAAAATGAAAGACCAAAAAAGTCTGATTGGATAAATCATATTTCTACAGTGTTTCCTGAAGTCAGACTTAAATCTTATATTGAATTAAGGGGAGCTGACGGTGGTCCCTGGTCAAGAGTTTGTGCACTCCCAGCTTTTTGGACTGGAATTTTATATGATGAAAATGTTTTGGATGAGACTTACAATCTTATTGAAAAATGGGGCTTTTCTGATGTGAACAAATTTTACATTGACGTTAGAAAAGATGGGTTAAAAGCATATGACCCTAATGGAAAACCTCTTTACAAAACTTTGAAAAAATTTTTAGATTTATCTACTTTTGGTCTAAAAAATAGAAAAATTTTTCAAAATGATGAAGATGAAAGTATTTTTTTATCTCCATTGAAAAAAATATTAGAGTCAGGAAAATCCCCTGCCGAAACTTGGAAAAATTTATTTCTTAGTGAATGGAATGAGAATATTGATAAAATATATAAAGCTAATTATTTCAAAATTTTAGAGCATAATGAAAAAATTTAATTCTTTAGAAGAGATAAGAAAAGAAATTGATGAGATTGATATCAAAGTTTTTGATCTTATTTGTGAAAGAAAAAATTTAGTATCTCAAGTCATAAAATTTAAAAGAAAAGATCAAATTATTGATGAAATTAGGATAAAAAAAATTTTATTAAGATTGGAGAAAGAGGCAAAAAAAAAAAATATACCCTATGATATTATTGAAAACATATGGATGGCTATGATAAAAAGTTTTATAGAGTTTGAAGAAAAAATTTTTAAAAAAAACAAATAATAAAAAATTATTTAGTACCACCAACTGTTAATTTATTTATCTTTAGACTCGGTTGACCAACACCAACAGGAACCGATTGACCTTCTTTTCCGCAAGTGCCAATACCTTGATCAAGTTCGAGGTTATCTCCAACCATAGTTACTTCTTTTAAAGCTTCAGGACCATTGCCAATTAATGTTGCTCCTTTAAGAGGTTTACCAAGTTTTCCATTTTCTATTTCATAAGCCTCGGACGCACTAAAAACAAATTTCCCAGAGGTTATATCAACTTGACCACCACTAAATTGAGAAGCGTAAATTCCTTTTTTAGTAGAACTTATAATTTCATCATGAGAATATTTTCCGTTTAACATATAAGTATTAGTCATTCTTGGCATTGGAATATTCGAGTAGCTTTGTCTTCTTCCATTACCTGTGCTTTCTTGTCCCATCAGTTTGGCATTATGTCTATCTTGCATGAAACCTTTGAGAATCCCTTTTTCGATTAGAACAGTATTTTGAGATGGTGTACCTTCATCATCTATCGTTAGTGATCCTCTTTTATTAGGTATAGTTCCGTCATCAACAACGGTAACTTGATCAGAGGCAACTTTTTTACCAATAAGACTATGAAATGCTGAAGTTTTTTTTCTATTAAAATCACCCTCAAGTCCATGTCCAATAGCCTCATGAAGAAGAATTCCTGGCCAACCAGGTCCAAGTACAACTGTTTGTTCGCCAGCCTTAATTTCAATGGCATTTAGTCTAGTGAGTGCTTGCTCATATGCCTGTTTTACAGCGATTTGCCAAATGTTATCAGAAAAAAAGTTGTCATACATGTATCTTCCACCCAAACCATAAGATCCACTTTCAGTTTTCCCTTTTCTTTCTACTGAAATATTTAGATTCATTCTAACTAAAGGCCGGGAATCGCAGGAAAATAATCCATTGGCTCTAGTGACTTCAATTTTTTGGAAATTACCCGACAAACTAATCGAAACTTGTTTGATATTAGTATCAAGAGATCTAGCGAACTTATTTACCTTTTTTAAAAAATTTATTTTTTTTTTTAGTTCTATTTGATCAATTGGATTTGTATCATTGTAAAGAATTGTATTGGTTTTTTTAGATTTAATCGAATCATCCAATTTGTTTTTTTTAAAATTAAGTGTTTCCATATATCTAATAGCCTCTTTGATAGATTCATCAGTAAGCTCACTACTATGAAAAAATTTAAACTCTTCATCTTTAACAATTCTTAAACCAAAACCTTTATCTTGATCAAAACTGGCGGTTTTAATTTTGTTATCGTCGAAAACTATATTTTCAGAAAACATTTCTTCAACAAATAGTTCTCCGTCATCATACTTTAACAAAAGATTGTCTATTTTTTTGATTACTTTAGATTTATCCCAATATTTATTAATTGCACTCATTTTATATATATATATATTATATTAATTGATTTAAGATAAATTTTTAGTTTTGTAAACAAACGATTGTTTTTTTTAAAACTACTACTATATTAATTGGATGAAATACTTATTATCTCTGCTAGTTTTAATTTTTGATTCAAAAGTATATGCCAACCAGCCTACTGATTGGCAGCTTAGTTTTCAAGAACCCGCTTCTCCACTTATGAGAGATTTAGTCGGGCTTCATGATTTCGTGTTTTGGATTATAACTATTATTACCTTATTTGTTTTCTTTCTTCTCGTTTATGTTTGCATTAAGTTTAGTGCTAAAAACAATAAAACCCCTTCTCAAACTACTCACAATTCGCTATTAGAAGTAGCCTGGACATTAATTCCTGTTTTAATTTTAGTTGTAATAGCAATACCTTCTTTTAGACTTTTATACAAACAAAATGATTTTAGCAATATTGATATGACTATTAAAGCTACAGGTTATACATGGTATTGGTCTTATGAGTATCCAGATAATGATGGTATTACATTTGATGCTATAATGCTATACGAAGATGAGTTGGCAGAAGGTCAGCCAAGATTACTCACTACTGATAATTATCTAGTAGTCCCAACCAATACGAACATAAAAATGCAAATTACGTCAGATCCAGCTGGTGTTATTCATTCTTGGGCTGTTCCATCATTAGGTGTTAAAACAGATGCAATTCCTGGTAGACTTAATGAAACATATTTCAGCATTGAAAAACCTGGAATGTATTATGGACAATGCTCTGAACTATGTGGACAAGGTCATGGTTTTATGCCTATTTCCGTTCAGGCTGTATCTAAAGAAGAATTTAGTGAATGGATTAAAACTGCAAAAGAACAATTTGCTACTAATGAAGATTCAACAATATTAGCTGATATTAAATAGTGGAGGTTTAAACTTATGTCAGATCATGCACCATCTTTTTTTAAACGGTATTTTTTTTCAACTAACCACAAGGATATTGGAGTCCTTTATTTAATTTTTGCTATTATCGCTGGTTTAATTGGAGGTATTTTCTCTCTTTTAATAAGGATGGAGTTAGCAGAACCCGGAATGCAAATACTTGGTGAAGATTACCAACGTTACAACGTTTGGATAACTGCGCATGGACTTTTAATGATTTTCTTTATGATAATGCCAGCCATGGTTGGTGGATTTGGTAATTATTTTGTTCCTTTACTAATCGGGGCGCCTGACATGGCTTTTCCAAGAATGAATAATTTAAGTTTTTGGTTGCTCCCGCCTTCTATTGCCCTACTTATTGGTTCAGCCTTTGTAGGTGAAGGTGCTGGGCCGGGTTGGACATTATATGCTCCACTTTCCACATCAGGACACTCGGGCATGTCTGTTGATATGGCAATCTTATCCATGCATCTAGCTGGAGCTTCCTCAATTTTAGGAGCAATTAACTTCATTACAACTATATTTAATATGCGTGCTCCAGGTATGACTATGCATAAAATGCCATTGTTTGCTTGGTCAATCTTGATAACAGCTTTTTTACTTTTACTATCTCTTCCGGTTTTAGCTGGTGCTATAACAATGATGCTCACTGACAGAAACTTTGGAACAGCTTTCTTTAATCCAGAGTTAGGAGGAGATCCAGTTTTATTTCAACATCTCTTTTGGTTTTTTGGTCACCCTGAAGTTTATATTTTAATTCTCCCTGGATTTGGGATCATTAGTCATGTTGTTTCTACATTTTCTAAAAAGCCAATTTTTGGATATTTAGGTATGGCTTACGCTATGGCTGCTATTGGCGTTGTAGGTTTTGTTGTATGGGCCCATCACATGTACACAACTGGTCTTGACGTTGATACTAGAGCATATTTTTTAGCAGCAACTATGGTTATAGCTGTTCCAACTGGAATTAAGATTTTTAGCTGGATAGCTACTATGTGGGGTGGTTCCATAGAATTTAAAACCCCAATGTTATTTGCAATAGCCATGATTTTTCTATTTACACTAGGTGGTGTAACTGGTGTTGTTTTAGCTAATACAGGAATTGATGTTGCTTTGCATGATACTTATTATGTTGTGGCGCATTTCCATTACGTAATGTCAATGGGAGCGCTTTTTTCTATTTATTCTGGGTTTTATTATTGGTTTAGTAAAATGTCTGGAAGGGAATACAATGAGTTTTTAGGTAAAATTCATTTTTGGTTGACCTTTATAGGTGTGAATATAACTTTCTTTCCTATGCACTTTTCAGGGTTAGCCGGTATGCCTAGGAGAATTCCTGACTACCCTGATGCTTTTGCAGGTTGGAATTACGTTTCTAGTATTGGTGCATATATATCAGTTTTTGCTGCCTTCTTTTTTGTATTTGTCATAATAGAGGCTTTTGCAAAGTCAAGAAAAGCTGCAAAAAATCCGTGGGGCAAGGGTGCAACAACATTTGAATGGAAGTTGAGTTCTCCACCGCCTTTCCATTCCTTTAATGATTTACCAAAGGTTTAATAACTTGTAGATTTTTTAAGGCTCATAGGCTATTAATCTAGTATTAAGATTCATTTAGTAGAGGTTGTTAGTTAGGTTATCAGGTTATGAAAAATTCACAAAGCAGTGTAGAAGATTTTATCAATCTTTTAAAGCCTAGGGTTATGGCTTTGGCAATATTTACATCTGTGTGTGGATTAATTTTATCTCAACAAGAAATTCACCCCTTTTTTTTCGCCTTGTCTATTTTTTGTATTTCACTTGGAGCTGGAGCGTCTGGAGCAATAAATATGTGGTACGATAGAGATATTGATGCATTGATGGATAGAACTAAAGGTAGACCAATTCCAACTGGAAAGGTTAATGAGTTTGATGCATTAGGTTTTGGAATTATCTTGTCATTAATCTCTGTTATTCTATTGGGATTAGCAGTCAACTATTTTGCAGCTTTTTTATTGGCTT
>MDTE01029790.1_pt1 | contig 19747 bp, 19 predicted proteins | sample 811231 | NCBI WGS metagenome assembly MDTE01 (sample SAMN05326651, study PRJNA326480) | marine metagenome | isolation source: seawater | place: Indian Ocean: Red Sea | collected 2010 | reverse complement strand
CCTCTACATGCTCCCCTTTTTGTAACAAAATTGTAAATTCCTCCTTTTCCATTTTTGTCCCCGGGGTACCAATTTTGAACTGTAGAATATTTTATTTCAGCATTATCTAAAGCAACCAATTCGACATTTGCAGCATGTAATTGATTTTCATCTCGCATTGGAGCTGTACATCCTTCTAAATAACTTACATAACTGTCTTCATCAGCAATTATTAAAGTTCTTTCAAATTGGCCAGTTTCTGATGCATTAATTCTAAAGTAGGTAGATAACTCCATTGGGCATCTAACTCCTTTTGGAATATAAACAAAAGAACCATCGGTAAAAACAGCTGAATTTAATGTTGCAAAATAATGATCTGTAATTGGGATTACTGAACCTAAATATTTTTTAACTAATTCTGGATGTTTTTGAATAGCTTCTGAAATTGGGCAAAAAACAATTCCTTTCTCTGTTAATTTATCTTTAAAAGTTGTAGCAACAGATACTGAATCAAATACCGCGTCTACAGCTACACCACTTAATCTTTCCTGTTCTTTTAGTGGTATTCCTAATTTTTCATATGTCTCTAATAATTTTGGATCTACTTCGCTCAAATTTTTTGGTTTATCTTTTACACTTTTGGGTGCTGAATAGTAGTATAAATCCTGATAGTTAATTTTTGGATATTTAGGTTTCTGCCAATTTGGTTCTTTTAAACTTTTTAATCTGCTAAAAGCTTTTAGTCTCCAATCTAACATCCATTTTGGTTCTTTTTTTATTTTAGATATAAATTTAATTACTTCTTCATTTAGACCTTTTGGTGCTTTTACACTTTCGATATCAGTTGTAAAACCATATTTGTACTCTTTGTCCTTTTCTATTTCTTGTCGTTTCATTTACCTAATCCTTTTTGATTTTCATTAACAACTCTATAAATGATATCGTTCAATGTGTTTTTTTCAAAAAAACTATTTATATGAGATTCAAGATCGTCCCACAAATCATGTGTAATACATTTTATTGATTTTCCGTTGCACCCTCTCTTAGATTCTTTTTTACATTTTACAGTTTTAATCTTTTCATCTACTGCATTAATTATAGTTGATAATTTTATATCTTCGGGAGATTTGCTTAAAACATATCCTCCGCTAGGACCTCTTACGCTTAAAACTAGATTATTTTTTTTTAATTTTAAAAATAATTGTTCCAAAAAAGAAAGTGAAATTCCTTGCCTAAGTGATATTTCTGTTAAGCTAATTGGAGTTTTAGCATTATTCTTAGCTAAGTCGGCCATGGCCATAACAGCATATCTGCCTTTACTAGTAAGTTTCATATTAAATAAGTCCTGTTTTACATATATTATTTATTTATTCCTACTAATTTAGTCAAGTATAGAAATAATTTAAAATGTCACGCTTTAATCATGATATAAAGCTATCTCTTTTTGAAAATGGTTATCATTACTATCTAAATTATGAAAGTAGAAAACAAAGAAATATTTATTCCTGGTCCGAGTGGAAGAATTCAAGCAAAATATTTTAAAAGCAAACATCAAGGTTCACCAGTTGCATTAGTTCTTCAGCCACATCCTCAATATGGAGGAACGATGAATAATAAAATTGTTTTTGAAACTTACAACTGCTTTTATAAAAATAAATTTTCCGTGATTAGAATTAATTTTAGAGGTGTAGAAAAAAGTGAAGGAATTTTTGATAACGGTCAAGGCGAGTTATCAGATGCTGCGGCTGCATTAGATTGGATAGAAAAAGACAATCCTGGATATAGCCAATGTTGGATATCGGGCTTTTCATTTGGTGCTTTAATTTGCATGCAATTAATAATGCGAAGACCAGAAGTAAATAAATTTATCGCTATCTCTCCACAGCCTAATGTATACGATTTTACTTTTTTAGCTCCTTGTCCAATTTCTGGTTTGGTTTTGTATGGAAAAAATGACGAATTAGTTCAAGTTGATAGTATACTTAACTTAAAAAAAAGATTAAGTATGCAAAAAAATATTGAAGTCAAATTTGAACCCATAACAAATGCAAACCATTTTTATAAAGGGAAAGAAAAAGAATTAACTAATACAATAGATAGATATATTAAGGATAAAATTAATATAGTTTAATTTTTAAAAATTTTTCCACCAGTACTAGGTCTAATTACTCCGGTCGTTTCAGGAAAAGAAATTGGAAGTTTAAGATAAGATCTGATAGCAAGATAAGCAAAAGCTTGCGACTCTACAAAATCACCATCGATTCCAAAATCATCTATTAACTTTATACGATCACTTTCTTTTTTTAATTTATCTACTAAAAAATTATTTTTTCTTCCACCTCCACATAAAATTATATTTTCTTTATAACGATCTGCTTTTTTAATAGCAGAAATTATTATTCTAATAGTAAACTCTGTTAATGTTGCAACGCCATCTTCTAAAGGTAAATCTTTTACTAGAGAAAAATTAAAATAATTTGTATCAAAAGATTTTATATTTTCAGACTTTAAATTTTTTTCTTCTTTATTAAAATTTTCAATTAATTGATACAATATCTTTTCATTTATTTTCCCCGACTTTGCTAGCATTCCTTTTTCATCATAGTTTTGTTTTGTTTTTTTTCTTACCCATCTATCTATTAAACACATACCGGGGCCAACATCAGTTCCCGACATATTTCCGTTAATTTCAATAGTAGTTACATTTGCTATCCCTCCTAAATTTACAAATGTTGCATCTTTTATTTTAAATTTTTCTTTTAATAATCTGTGAAATATTGGTGTTAAAGGAGCTCCATGTCCTCCGTTATTTAAATCATTTTGTCTAAAGTCATATATAACGGTTTTTTTTGTTTTTTTGGCAAGAAGTTCACCATCACCTATCTGTTTAGAAATTTTTTCTTTAGCATTGTGAAAAATGGTTTGGCCATGAAACCCTATAAAATCAACGTTTGATTTAAATTGATTTAAAATTTTATTCACAGAGTCAGCGTGAAATAATGTTATTTCTTTTTCGATAGGTTGTATTTTTTCTGATAAATTTTCTAAATCTTTTGAATCTTTTATTTCTTCTTTAAGATTATGGATATTGTCATAAATATTTTGGCTATATTTGAAATATCTGTCCAAAATTACTTTTAATTCATTATCACCATCTGATTGAATAATTGATGCATCAACACCATCGCCAGATGTCCCGCTCATTAAGCCTAAACTGCAATAGGATTTGCTCATAAATTATATTTAATTTAAAAGGAATCTTGTATATTACAACTCTAAAGAAGCTAAAAAATTCATGCAAGAAACATTTCTAACTGAATTTCAAAAAAGGGGTTACTTTAACCAGTGCACTGATCAATCTGCATTAGATGAATTAATGTCTAAATCAAAAATTAGGGCCTACATTGGCTTTGATTGTACGGCTCCAAGCTTACATGTTGGAAGTTTAATGCAAATCATGTGCCTTCGTCTTCTTCAAAAATATGGTCATCAACCAATAGTACTGCTTGGTGGTGGAACAACACTTATAGGAGACCCTTCTGGTAAGGAAGAAACTAGAAAAATTCTAGATAAAAAAGAAATTAATAAGAATATAAAAAGCATTGAAAATGTATTTAAAATTTTTTTAAAATCTAAAAATTCAAAAACTAAACCAATATTTGTAAATAATTATTCATGGTTGAGTAAATTAAATTATATTAGTTTTCTAAGAGAAATTGGAAAACATTTTACTGTAAATAAAATGTTAACTTTCGATAGCGTTAAACTACGACTAGAAAGGGAACAATCTTTAAGTTACATGGAGTTTAATTACATGATGCTTCAAGCTTATGATTTTTATGAACTCAATAATAGACACAAATGCGTTTTGCAAATAGGTGGTTCGGACCAATGGGGAAATATAGTTAATGGAACTGACTTGATTAAAAGAAAAGATAAAAAACAAGCTTATGGATTAACCACTCCTTTAATAACTCTTTCATCCGGCACAAAAATGGGAAAAACGGAAAAAGGAGCTATTTGGTTAAATAAAAAAATGCTTTCCCCTTATGATTATTGGCAATTCTGGAGAAATACTGACGACAAAGATGTTGTTAATTTTTTAAAACTTTTTACAGATTTAGATATAGCTAAAATAAATAGTTTGCAAAATAATAAAGATATAAATGAACTTAAAATTTTACTTGCTAATGAGGCTACCACAATGCTTCATGGGTCTAAAGTTGCAAAAGACTCTGAGACTACTGCCAAAATAACTTTTAAAGATAAATCTATTGGAAAAAATTTACCAATGGTAAAAATAAAAAGAAATCAAATAACAAGTGGAATAAATATATTAGATTTGGTTCTTCTCACAAAACTAGGAAATTCAAAAAGCGAAATAAGAAGAATGATTAAAAATAATGGATTAAAAATTAATAATGAACCTATTAGTGACGAAAATAAAATATTTTATGAAGAAAATTTTAATAAAGATGATGGAATGAAAGTATCACATGGAAAAAAACAACATGTAATTTTAAAAGTTATTTAGATTCTTCCTGTTTTTTTTTCTTCATTTTTTCAACAGCTCTTACAATAAATCTTGGAGTTAAAGTCTTAATTGGATTTACCGTAGTTTTTATATCTTTTGGAGGACCTTTCATTTTAAAACTTACTCCTACAACTCCTTCTCCAGTTTTTTTACCAACTAAAATATCTCCAACTAAAGGTATAGAAGCAATTATTGCATTTAATTTTGTTGCAGGAACTAAAGTTCCTCTTAAACTTACTGTTTTTCCTTTATCTACATATCCTTCTAACAATATAGAAACCGCAGGTCCCATTGCTAACGCATCTTCAATATTCAAAACATCGCCTTTTGAATTTGATTTCATTTCAAAAGATTCAAATCTTATTCCTTCTCCACTTAAGGTGTCTGCTATACCTTGCAAAGAGGCTAATGTTAACAACTGAGCCAAAGCAGGGACCTTTGAAACTTTAAAATCTGTTATTAATAAATTTGAGTTAGAAACTTTTTTTGAAATTATTGACTCATATTCTAATTTTCCACCCTCAAAGCCTTTTATAAAATCAAAATTTTTCATAAAAGGTCTAGCTCTATCTGAAATTACTTGAAGAGTTTTTTGTGATTCATTTATCTCATAAATGGACATTTCAATAATTTCATCTTTTGAAAAATTTCCTTTTAAATTAAGTTTGTTATAAGAGCCTTTATTAATATTAGCTATCATAGCAAAATTAAAGACATCATCATTTGTGCCTGTTATGGCTTTTTTAAAATTTATTTTAATTTCACTATTAAAATTTTTACTAAAAGTTTGCTTTTCACTTTTTTTAAAAAGAGACTTAAGTAAAGGCTGAGCATCAAATAAATCACCTGAAATAGAAATTAATTTTGATTTTTTAATTAAAAAGTCATTATTTTTTTTTTCATTTTTAAAAGTTTTTACCTCTAAACTCTCAAAATTCTCAACTTCTAAATTATTGTTTAATTTAATATTAGAAAGATAAATTTTATTTTTTTTATTTAAAAATTCGAATTTATTTATATTAAAATATTTGTTAAGCAAAAAATTAATATTGAAGTTAACTCTACCTTTTTCAGTGGCTTTTTTAATAAAGTTTATTCTAGAAACTTCAACTCTAACATTTGTCAAATCAATATCACCTGAAATTGAAAAAATTTTATTATCATAATTATATGATTCTTTTATTTTCATAGAATTAAAATCATTTTTAATTTTTATTAAGCCATTTAGCTCAAGATTTTGAAGTGATTTTGAATTCGATAATTTAATTTTTGAATCTTTTATCACTATTTTTGAGTTGTATTCAGGTAAATATTTTTTAATGATTTTTTTCTCTTCCGTTTGGATTTCAAAATAATTAATATCGCCCTCGGTTAGATACATTAAATTTTGAATTTTAAATCTTTTACTTAAATCAAAATCAATTTTTGTTTTTATATCAGCTTTACCGTTTACATCTTTAAAATAATTCAAATTTAAACCTGTTAATAATGATAATTTTTTTATTTGATTAAAATTAAATTCACCTTTTGTATGTAGCAAGCTCTCAACTCTATATTTATCTTTTTTTTGCTGAAAATTTAATGTGCTTTTAGCAAGATCCAAATCATATACTAAACCTTTTTTAATTTTTATTTTAACTCCAGATTCTTTTGTATGATTTATCTCTGTAGTCAAATCTTTTATTTTTAGTTCTTTTGTTAAATTAATTGATGCATTAACGATTTTCCCATTAAAACTATAATTCTTTGCAATGCTACCATCTGGCTCGAAAGGTACTAGCAATTCACCTTCTAAACTTCCTTTTGAAAAAACTTTATTAAGTCGATTATTTATAATTTTTGGTACGTAAATACTTGTAATTTTTGTCAGATCTTTAATATCATTTTTAGCAAAAGCTACCTCCCCTCTTTTTAATAAAAAATCAGATGTAAAAAAAGATTTTAGATGTAAAAAAAGATCTAACTTTGATAACAAAATATTATTACCATTAACTATGATTTGTGGATTTTGTAATTTAACAACTATATTTAATTCTCTTAAATTAAGATGAATTTTTGTTTTTTTAAAATCTAATTTTACATACCTATTAACTTCATTAGCTTTGCTTTTTATTAAATTATCGAATTTGTCTGTACTAATACCAAAATAACTTAAATAACCTATCAGCAAAACAAAAGTGATCAGAAAAGCAATTAAAAATCTTGATAAAAATTTAATCATATTTATTTATTTTTTTTTATTTGATAAAGTGCACCTTCTAAAAATCCATCAATGTCACCGTCTAAAACTCTTTCTGGATCAGTATTTTCTAAATTGTTTCTTAAATCTTTGACAAGCTGATATGGTTGTAACACATAAGATCTTATTTGATGACCCCACCCTATATCGGTTTTAGATTTAGCTAAATTTTCTGATGCAATTTCTTTTTTTTGAATTTCGTGTTCATATAATCTTGCTTTAAGCATATTAAAACAAGTTTCCTTATTTTTGTGTTGTGATCTTTCATTTTGACATTGGACTACTATGTTTGTTGGTAAATGAGTTATTCTAACAGCGCTATCGGTGGTGTTTACGTGTTGCCCACCTGCACCGCTAGATCTGTAGGTATCAATTCTTATATCTTTTTCCTGTATATCTATTTTAATACTATCATCTACTACAGGATATATCCAAACACTTGCAAAACTAGTATGTCTTCTAGCTCCAGAATCAAAAGGTGAAATTCTTACTAATCTATGAACACCCGATTCAGATTTAAGCCAGCCGTACATATATGCTCCACTAATTTTAAGAGTGCTTGATTTTATTCCCGCTTCATCACCTCTATGCTCACTAATTATTTCTAATCTACCCCCTTTTTTTTCAACCCATTTTGAATACATCCTTCTTAACATTTGCGCCCAATCTTGACTTTCTGTTCCTCCAGCTCCAGCATGAATTTCTAAATAAGTATCTAAATGATCATTTTCACCAGATAAAAAACAGGAAACTTCAGTATTTTTTATTTGATTAAATAGTAAAACTATTTTTTTTTCACAATCTTTCATAACGATTGTGTCATTTTCACTTAATGCTAACTCAAGAAGTTTTTCAAGATTTTCTAATTCATTAATAACAAAATTAAAATTAGTAATAATATTTTCTAAAAATTTTTTTTCTTTAAGAATTTTTTGTGCAAATAACTTATCTTTCCAGAAGCTTTCTTCGATTATTTTTTTATTAAATGTTTCTATTTTTTCTTTAACTTTATTTTTTTCAAAGATACCCCCTTATATTTTCAATCACTTTCTTTGTTTTCAAAATTTTGGGTTTTATATCTTCCATAATTAATAAAATCTTAAAATTTCTTTAATACTTTTTGAATCATAAAATCCTAATTTATCCTTTTCATGCAAGTTTTCAAGGCCAGCTAGCATTTTATCTGCTTTAAAAGACTCATAAATCACATTCTTTGTATTTTCTGTTGGATGTAGGCCCGTTTCAGGATCTACAATTACTAAACTAATATTTTTAGGAACTTTAAATGGAAGAGCATCTCTTTTTTTTACCACTTTAGTTACAAAATTTTTAAATATTGGCAAAGCTGCTTTGGCGCCAGTTTCATACTTACCTAAAGTCTTAGGTTCATCAAAACCAACATAAACTCCTATAACCAATTTTGAGGTAAATCCTAAAAACCATGCATCCATATTTTTATTAGTAGTGCCAGTTTTACCAGCTAAAATTAAATTCAAATTTTTTAATTTTCTGCCAGTACCTCTTTTTACTACTCCCTCCATCATTGAAGTAATTTGATAAGCTGTTTCTGGTGAAATTATTTGCTCTCTACTATCTTTAATTACAGGAATTTCATCTTTTAAATATGATATTTCTTCACATCCGACACACTTTCTTTTATCAGCATTAAAAATTGTTTTACCTCTCCTGTCTTGAATTCTATCGATAAATATAGGAGTAACTTTTTTTCCTCCGTTAACAAAAGTACAATATGCATTTGTAAGTTTAACTAAAGTTGTTTCTGCAGCTCCAAGTGAAACAGATAATAATTCTGGTACATCATTATAAATTCCAAATTTTTTTGTTATTTTTGAAATTTCATTAAAGCCAACTTTTTGCGCAACACGAACTGTCATTAAATTTCTAGATTTTTCTATACCAGTTCTAAGTGTAGAAGGTCCATAAAACTTTTTTCCATAATTTTCTGGTTTCCAAGTTTTAAGTCCCTCTCCTTGTTTAATAACAAAAGGAGCATCTAATACTAGAGTTGAAGGAGTAAAACCATTTTCTAAAGCAGCTGCATAAACTATAGGTTTAAAAGCAGAACCGGGTTGTCTTTTTGCCTGGGTCGCTCTATTAAATTCACTCAATCTAAAACTAAAGCCTCCCGCCATAGCTAAAACTCTTCCGGTGCGTGGATCCATAACAACTATTGCACCATTAATTTTAGGTAATTGTTTTAGACTCCATTTATTTTTTTTTATTTTTTTAACATAAATCAAATCATTTAGCTTAAGAAGATCTTCAAAACTTTCTTTTCTCGTCCATTTTATATTTTCATAATCAATAGAACCTATTTCTTTATCTTCAGTTTCGATGCTTATATTAAATCTATTTAATTTTATTACTTTTGCTAATTTCCAATTTAAACTATTATCAGGTATGAATTCTTCAATGTTTTTTTGCCATTCTGATGATTTTATATTTGTTATTGGCCCTCTCCAACCATGTCTTTTGTCATATTCCTCCAAACCGTTACGTAGAGCTTTGAGAGCCTCAATTTGATAATATGAATTTAAAGGAGTTCTTATAGAAAGTCCTCCTTTATACAAATTATCATATCCATAAATATCACTAACTACTCTCCTCACCTCTTCAGAATAAAAATTTGCTTCTTCTAAAAGTTTAATTTTTCTTTTTTTTGTTTTTATTTTTTTATCTTTTAAATTTTTATATTGTTCTTCGCTGATATACGTGTTTTCATATAAATTTTTTAAAACCAAATCTCTTCTAATTTTAGCTATTTTTGTCGATTTATAAGGATTATATTTACTTGGAGCCTTTGGAAGAGCTGCTAAAAGAGCTGCCTCTTCATAAGTCAAATCATTAACCGCTTTATTAAAATACTCCAAGCTTGCCGCTGCAATTCCATAAGTTCCTTCACCTAAATATATTTGATTTAAGTATAATTCCATTATTCTTTCTTTTGAATAGGCCCTTTCTATTCTAAAAGCTAAAATCGCTTCTTTGATTTTTCTTTTAATAGAAACTTCATTGGTCAACAAAAAATTTTTAGCTACTTGTTGCGTAATTGTGGAAGCTCCTTCTAATCTTTTTTCTGAAAATATATTTTTTAAATTTTTTATAATAGCTCTTGTAATACTCTTCGCGTCTACTCCCGGGTGAGAGAAAAAATTCTTATCTTCTGCTGATAAAAATGAATTGATCACTTTTTTTGGAATAGAATCGTAAGGTATAAATAGTCTCTTTTGCAAAGCATACTCAGCAATTAAAAACCCTTCTCCAGAGTGTACTCTACTCGAAACAGGAGGTTTATAATTTGACAGTATTTTATAATCGGGAAGATCTGCTGAAAAATACCAAAGCGTAGAAAATATGAATATTAAACCTAAAGTAAAAAATACAATTATTAATTTTACAACTTTTTTGAAATAGACTGGCATTACATCTTTAAGAAATGATTGAAATCTGGCTTTCTTAAGGCATTTTTTAAATTATTTGAAATTTCAAAGAAAATATACATGTATTTGTTGATAATTTTAGGGTATGTTAAATCATAACGGTAAAACAAAATTAAAAATTATGCACAAAACACACAACATATATAGGAAAGAATTTTCATGGAAAAGAATTTATATATCGATGCATCGCATCCGGATGAAACTAGAATCGTACTTAAATCAGAAAATCATATTGAAGACTATGAGTACGAAAATAAAAATAAACTTTATTTAAAAAATAATATTTATTTAGGAAAAGTTAGCAGAATTGAACCTTCTCTTCAGGCAGCTTTTGTTAATTATGGAAAACAAAGACACGGTTTTCTAGCATTTAATGACATACAGTCAGATTATTACCAGATACCACATGATGATAAAAATAAACTTAAAAAGGAAGAAGAAATTTTAAGATTAGAATTAAAAGAAAAAAGCAAAGTTGCAGAGGAATCGGTAAAAACTCAGGAAGAAGAGGCTAATGGATCGCCTGTAGCAAATGAAAATAGCCAGACCGAGCAAAAAGTTAAAGAAGAAAATCAAACACCTGAAAGAAATAATCAATTTAATGACCTCAAAAAGAGGTATGGTATTAGAAGATATAAAATACAAGAAGTCATTAAACCAGATCAAATAATTTTAGTACAAGTTTTAAAAGACGAAAGAGGTCAAAAAGGAGCTGCTTTAACTACTTTTATTTCTTTAGCTGGAAAATATAGTGTTTTAATGCCAAACACACCAAAAGGTGGTGGAATTTCTAGAAAAATTGTTAACTCAGATGATAGAAAAAAAATTAGAAATATTTTAAATGAAATAAAAATTCCTGAAAGCATGGGATTAATAGTTAGAACTGCTGGATTAAACAAAACAAAAAATGAAATAAATCAAGATATTTCGAAAACTATAAGCATATGGGAAGATATTAAGTCTAAAGCAGTTAAATCTATTGCTCCTAGCTTAGTTTACGAAGAAGGGAATATTATTAAAAGAGCAATAAGAGATATTTATGATAATGAAACCAAAAATGTAATTGTGGATGGTAGCGAAGGGTATCAAAAAGCAAAAAATTTTATGAAATTTTTAATGCCTGAAGGTGTCAAAAAAATTAAAAAATATAGAGGAAAAATACCTCTTTTCCATGAAGTTGGAATAGAAAAAGAATTAAATAGAATCTTTGAACCTACAGTTAAATTAACTTCTGGTGGTTACATAGTAATCAACCCAACTGAAGCTTTGGTTTCTATTGATGTTAATTCGGGGCAGTCAATTAAAGAGTCAAATATAGAAAAAACTGCTTTGAAAACAAATCTTGAGGCCGCGGATGAAATTTCTAGACAGATAAAAATAAGAGACCTTTCGGGTCTAATTGTAATTGATTTCATTGATATGCTTAATTTTTATAACAGAAAAACTGTTGAAAGGAAGTTAAGAGAAAAACTTAAAGATGACAGAGCTAGAATACAATTTGGAAGAATAAGCAACTTTGGTTTGTTAGAAATGACTAGACAAAGACTAAAGGAAAGTTCTGTAAAATGGAATATGACACTTTCTATAGATTCATTTGCCTTAAAAATTATAAAAAAAAGTGAAGAGTTGGCTTTTTCTAATAAGGCAAAAATTGTTAATATTAATTTGCCTCCCAAAGTAAAAAATTTTGTAGATAAAAATTTGGCAAAAGAAATAAACCATTTTAAAAATACTTATAAATTATTATTTAATATTTTTCCCGACAATAATTTAATAATACCTGAATACAGAATAGACTTGCTAAATAAAAATAAAAAAATAATTAAAAAGGTAGAAAATATTGAAAAAATTGAATCAAATTATACAAAAGAAAATAATAAAAAAAGTTATATTTACAACAATTTTAAAAAAAAAGGTAAGTTTAAAAAAAGATATAACTACTACTCAAAAAACAAAAAATATAATTTTGAAAATAAAAAGATAGCAAACACTCCTTGATAAAAATAATATAACCTAAATTAAATTTTCTTCAGGTGAAGATGCGCTTGCATATCTTCGTTTATTCATTCTTCCAGCTTTAAAAGCATTTCTACCAGCAATGACGGCATGTTTCATGGATTCCGCCATTAAAATTGGATTTTTAGCTTCGGCAATAGCCGTATTTATTAAAACTCCATCACAACCTAACTCCATAGCAATCGTTGCATCTGAAGCGGTTCCAACACCTGCGTCGACAATTACCGGAACAGACGACTGGTCTTTTATTAATTTTATGTTTGTTTTATTTTGAATTCCTAAACCAGAACCAATAGGAGCGCCCAATGGCATAATTGCACATGCGCCGACATCCTCAATTTTTTTTGACAAAATAGGATCATCAGTGCAATAAACCATTACATCAAAACCTTCTTTGACTAAAACTTCAGTAGATTTAATTGTTTCTATCATATTTGGATATAAAGTTTTTTTATCACCCAAAACTTCTAATTTTACTAATCTCCACCCTCCCATTTCTCTAGCCAATCTTAAAGTTCTTAATGCTTCTTCTGAAGAAAAACATCCGGCTGTATTTGGAAGATATGTAATTGATTTTGGATCCAAGTAATCCATTAATACTGGTTGGTTTTTATCTAAAATATTAACTCTTCTAACTGCTACTGTTACTATATCTGCTCCAGATGCCTTTACAGCATTAGCAGTTTCCTCGAAATTTTTATATTTACCTGTACCAACAATTAATCTTGAGTTAAAATTTTTATTAGCTATTGTAAAAATATCTTCCATAAATTTAACCACCACCAATAAAATGGACTATCTCTACTTTATCATCTTTGTTAAGAATTAAATTTGTGTACTTATTTCTTTCAACAATCTGGCCATTTACTTCGATCGCAACCTTATTTTTTTGTATTTTAAGCTTATTTAACAGTTCATTTAAATTAGTACCATTATTTATTTCATAAGGATCTCCATTTAATTGTATTTTTGCCACATTTAAGTTATTCATTTGATTTATTTTAACTTATTTAAATGACAAAAAAAATACTAATAATAAATGGACCTAATTTAAATCTTCTTGGAGAAAGAGAAGAATCTAAATATGGCAAAGTTACACTTGATGAAGTTAAAAACAAATGCGTAACTCATGCTAAGTCAATTGGTTTTGAAGTTAAGTTTTACCAATCTAATATTGAAGGCGAAATAGTCACAATTATACAAAAGGCTAAAGGAAACTATGACGGAATCATCATTAATGCAGCAGGTTATACTCACACTTCGGTTGCAATTTTAGACGCCCTTCTGGCCGTTAAGCTTCCTGCTATAGAAGTACATATAACAAATATTTATAATAGGGAGGAATTTAGAAAGAAATCCTTGATAAGTAAGGCTGCTAAAGGAATTATTTGTGGATTTGGTATAAATGGATATATTATGGCTATAGATTCCATGAAAGAAATTCTTAATAAATAAAATGAAAATTGATAAAAAAATTATTCAAGAACTTGTAAATTATTTAAAAGAATTTAAATTAAGCGAAATTGAATATGCTGAAGGATCCACAAAAGTAAAAGTTTCCCGATCTATTAATAACGCAAATATTATATCTTCAGAGGTAGATGTAAAAGAAAGTGTTTCTGAAAAAAACACTGACACAAGTTTTAAAGTAACTTCTCCAATTGTAGGAACTGCTTACTTGGCTCCTGAACCTGGAGCTAAAAAATTTGTAGAAGTTGGACAAAAAATCAAAAAAGGACAAACGGTTATGATTGTGGAAGCTATGAAAACAATGAATCATGTACCATCAACAAAAGAAGGTACAGTTAGTAAAGTGTTGGTAAAAGATGGTGAGCCGGTAGAATTTGGTCAACCACTTATTTCTTTAAAATAAAATAATGTTTAAAAAAATTTTAGTCGCTAACCGTGGAGAAATTGCGGTTAGAATAATTAGAGCTTGCAAAGAATGGGGAATTTCAACTGTAGCAGTACATTCGGATGTTGATAAAGATGCTATGCATGTGAGATTGGCCGATGAAAGTATATGTTTAGGCTCACATCAACCACAAAATAGCTATCTAAATGTTTCTGCTTTAATTTCTGCAGCTGACGTTACAGGTGCAGAAGCTATTCATCCTGGTTATGGATTTCTCTCCGAAAATGCACGTTTTGCCGAAATAGTTACAAAACATGGAATTAAATTTATAGGACCTAGTCCAAATTTAATTAAAAAAATGGGAGACAAAATTGAAGCTAGAAAAATTGCTAAAGAAAATGGTTTACCAATAATAGAAGGTTCAGCAGGTAGTGTTGAATCTGTTGAAGAGGCAAAAAAAATCAGTAATAACATTGGATATCCAGTTTTAATTAAGGCTTCAGGTGGCGGAGGCGGTAAAGGAATGAAAGTTGTAAGTAAGCCTCAAGAATTAGATGATTTATTCTCTTTGGCTAAACTTGAAGCAAAAAAATATTTTAATAATGATAGTGTTTATATAGAAAAGTATTTTAAAAATCCTAGGCATATCGAGGTACAAATTTTATCGGGAAAAAATAAAACCGTTCACTTAAATGAAAGAGATTGCTCGGTTCAAAGAAAACATCAAAAATTAATTGAAGAAACCCCAAGCCCTATAATAGATGACAAAATAAGATCTGATTTATTAGACCGTACAGTTAAAATGGCAGAAAAGATTGGTTATGAAGGCGCGGGAACAGTTGAATATATATATGAAGATGGAAAGTTTTATTTTCTTGAAATGAATACCAGAATCCAAGTTGAACACCCTGTAACGGAAGTAACTACAGGCATAGATATTGTAAAGGAACAAATATGGATTGCTAACAATGGTAATACTGCATTAAACCAAAATGATATTAAAACTAGAGGACACGCTATCGAATGCAGAATTAATGCTGAAGATCCTCAACAAAATTTTCGACCTTCTCCTGGTACAATTAGTGTCTGTCACCAACCTTCCGGTTTTAGAACTAGAGTTGATGGTGCTATTTTTCAAGGATGCAAAATAACTCCATATTATGACAGTCTGATTTGTAAACTAATATGTCATGGACGAAACAGAACAGAAGCGATTCAGAGAATGCTACGAGCTCTTGATGAATTTGTTATAGAAGGAATCACAACAACAATCAAATTACATAAAAAAATATTGAAACACGAAAAATTTATCAGTTCAGATTTTGATGTAAATTGGTTGGTTAAAGAAAAAATTTACTAAATATTTTCACAGCTCGTTATCCATAAATCATAAACCGGATGATCTATTGATTGAAGAGTAGGACTTGAAGCAAATGTCCAGCCGTTGAAAAGAAATACCTGATTGTTATCTTTTCTCGATAAATCTTTAACTTGCAAATAAGCTACAGTATCTAACGATTCATTACTTTCAGAAAGCTGACATTTTAAAGCTTTAATTTCTAATGGACCAAAAAATTTTTTTTCTCCAACAGCCAATTTTATAGATGATGTTTTTGCGGTTATTTTATCGAGAGCTTTAATATTAATATAAATTTTATTGCTCTTTGTAGTTTTACTTTCTTGTGAAAAACCTTCTGATGTATCTAAATTTATTTTTTTTTCTTCTGCTTTTTCAAGCTCATCTTTTGCTTCTTCAAAAGTTGGTGACAAATCTTCTAAATTGATTAACGGAACAGATTCAATTTTATCATCAGCATAAGTAAAAGAAATACTAAAAACTGATATAATAAAAAAAAAGATAATATATTTAAATTTTCCAGGTCTCATATTTTTTATTATCTTTTTTTGTTTCTGATAAGAGAGAACCATCTGGTTTGTGTGCCTTTTTAGTACCTGTTAAATTTTCCTTATGCTCTTTTTGCCAAAAAAATTTTTTTGAGTCGCTGGCAGGTTTATTTTTTGTTAAAAAATGTATCCACGCATGCCATTCTGGGGGAATTTTTGATGATTCAACATTATTTTCATAAATAACCCATCTTTTTTCTTTAGAATTTGTATAATATTTATTACCAAACTCGTCTGAGCCTACATATTTACCCTTTATTAAAGTATAGATAAAAGTTCCCAAAGTCTGTCTATGCCACCATATAAATATCTGTTTAAAAAATCCCATCATAAAATAATTTTTGATTCGTTTTTTAGTTACATTTTTATTTTATTTTTAAATCCACACAATTAAAAATTGTAAATAATTTATTAGACTTAAATTAGATTTAGTATATATCATAAAAATGCACACAATACATAAAATTATTTAATTTTTGGAGATTTATAATCAATGTCAAAATATATAGTCGAAACCTTTTACACCTGCACATTCAAAATCGTTCATAAACTAGATGAGTTAAATGAAAAAAAACTTTCTGAATTAGAAAATCGCAACGATGGTAAATTTGAAATAATAGATGTAAAATTGAATACAAGAAAAACAAAAACAGCAAATAACAACAAAAACTTTGAAGAAATTAAAGGTCAAAATAAAAACATTTCTGGGATATCTTCAGCGATCAATGAAAAAGTAATACAAAAAGATAAATTACATTCTCCTAAAGAAGTAGAAAATAAAAATTTAAATGTTAAAAATTATAATAAAAAAAATGATGACAGATATAAGATGCCAGACAGAAGAAAGGGGTATATACAAAAAGTTACAATAGGTGATCATAAAATTTATTTGCATACCGGGGAGTATGATGATGGAAGAGTCGGAGAGATATTCATTGACATGAACAAAGAAGGAGAGCTCGTGAAAGCACTGATGAATAATTTTGCAATAGCTATTTCATTAGGTCTACAGTATGGAGTACCCTTGGATGAATTTGTTGATGCTTTTATAGAAACTAAATTTGAACCTTCGGGAGAAATTAAGGGTAATGACAGAATATTAAATGCATCCTCAATACTTGATTATATATTTAGAGAGCTCGCTATTTCTTATTTAGGTAGAGAAGACCTTGCTCATACTCCTTCGATAAGTAAATCAAATGTTGATCGAGCGGTTAATGAAGGTTCTGAAGATGCATTTTTAAAACTGGTAAAAGATATAACAAGCAAAGGTTTCGTAAGAAACAAATACAAAGATAAACTTGTAGATCTTAGCAATGTTAGAATTAACTTAAAAAGTAATAAGTAAAAATTATCTTTTTCTAGAAAACAAAGATCTAATTTTTTTACTAAAATATTTTCTTACCAGACTCAAAAAATAAATTTTTTTTTCAACTTTAATCGATTTTCCTTTGGCAAGATTAATTTTTTCATCCCAATAAATTTGTAGTAAAAAACTGTCCTCAAAGAATTTTTGCATTTTCCATAATTGACCTACTGTTATAAATTTTTCTAAAGCATTAACTTTTTCCGTATAGAGTAACTGACTATTATTATCATCAAATTCGAACCACCATTTATGTCCTATATCTTGTTCGTCACAACCAAAAACTAGATTATCATTCAATTTAGTAGGTAATTCTATATATCCTGCTTTAGCAATTCTTTCTATTTCTGAAACAAACTCTAGTAAATTTGGAACGTGCTCCAAAACATGAGAAAGAATTACATAGTCAAATTCTTTATCTTTGAAAGGAAGTTTGGAATTTGGTTTTATTTGAGTATATTTTAAGTTTAAATCACTAAAAGCTTTTGTAAAATCATCAACATCAGCATAATGATTTGCTTCTGGCCAATAATTATTTATTGAACATCCTAAATCCAATATTTTTAAATTATTATTCTTTTTTAACCAACTTTTTTGATAGTCTCTAGTTGTTCTTTTAGTTGTCATACTTTATTAATATTAAGATAATTGAGCCAGTTCCTTAATTCAAGAGTTCTCATATCATCGCTCAATTTTGATTTAGCTTCTTCTATTAAATTAACATGCTTATTAATTGCATCCTGGTTTTTAAAAACATTTTTTTCTAACATACCCTTTGATCTGTGTTTAATTAATTTTAACATATAATCATAAGGTATTTCAGGATGATATTGTAACCCCCATATTTCTGATTTACCTACAGAAAAATGAAGTGCTTGAAATTTATTTATTTTATCGCTTGCCAATAAAATTGAGTTTTGTGGAGGCACTTCGATTTCATCATAATTGAAGGCTGGTGAAGTAAATTTTTCTGGTTTTTTTAAATATATTTTATGTTTTTTTCCTGCTTCTGTTAATTTTATATCATAAGCAATACCAACATGTGGTCCTTTGGGAGCCACTCTACATTTCCCACCTGCGGCTATAGCAGTAACTTGCAAACCCCAGCAAGCTCCAAATATTTTTTTTTCATGTTTAAAACAAATCTTAGCAAATTCTACATGTTTTTTTACCTCTTTTATATCTTCGTTTAAACGTAAAGTGCTTCCAGTTAAAACTATACCATCATATTTTTTTAAAGATAAAATAATTTTTGAAATAGAATTATCATCTATTGGTTCAACAAAATCTATTTCGCTATTTGGTTCAATTTTTTGAATATGTTGTTTAAAGTTTTGTGATTGAGGCACGCAACCCGCATTACCAAAGTTTATATTTTCTTTTTTTGTGTTGCCTTCAACAATTAATAGTTTTAATTTATTCATATGAAATTTTTGGTTTTACAGCATATTAATATTGAACATCCGGGTATTTTCCTCAAATTTATGAAAGAAGACAATATTAAAATAGACACAGTAGAATTAGATGAAAATGAAAAAATACCAAATTTAGATCCATATGATGCAATGATAGTAATGGGAGGCCCAATGGATACCTGGCAAGAGGATACTTTTCCTTGGTTAAAACCAGAAAAAGAAGCGATAAATAAGTTTGTTTATATAAACAAAAAACCATATTTGGGTTTATGCCTTGGTGCACAACTTCTTAGCGAAGCTATTGGTGGTAAAGTAAGAAAAATGAAAGTTCCAGAAATTGGAGTTTTAAATGTTTCTATAAAAGAAAATAAATCTTTATTTAAAGGACTAAAAAGAGATTTAAAAGTTTTACAATGGCATTCTTATGAAGTTCACGATTTGCCAGATAATGCAAATTTATTAGCAAGTTCTCCTGAATGCAAAGTTCAAGCTTTTTCTTTTGATAAGGCTTTTGGATTGCAGTTTCATGTTGAACAAACAAATAAAACAGTTCCTGAGTGGGCATGTGTACCAGAATATAAGTCAGCTTTAGAAAGTACTCTGGGACAAAATGCGCTTGAAAAATTTAAAAAAAATGTTGAGGAAAATTTAAACATATTTAATAACAGTGCCAAAATAATTTATAATAATTTTAAAAAAATAATTTAAATGAAATTAAGAGTTAATAGAAAAGCACCTAACTTCAAATTGTTCTCTACAGGAAAATCGGTATTTGAATTAAATAAGATAAAAAAGAATATTATATTATATTTTTACCCTAAAGATGATACGCCGGGATGTACAATCGAAGCAAAAGATTTTAGTAAACTAAATAGTTTAATTTCAAAAAATAATGCAAGAGTTTATGGTATCTCTAAAGATAGTATTGCTAGTCATTTAAAATTTAAAAAAAAATATAAAATTAAATTTGATTTATT
>MDTE01081412.1_pt1 | contig 19750 bp, 5 predicted proteins | sample 811231 | NCBI WGS metagenome assembly MDTE01 (sample SAMN05326651, study PRJNA326480) | marine metagenome | isolation source: seawater | place: Indian Ocean: Red Sea | collected 2010 | reverse complement strand
CAGGCTGGTGGCCACGATGAGTCCGGCGGAGTTTGCCGACGGCGCGGTGGCGCACAGCTGTAAGCAGCTCCGCCGATCCCCCGACGCCGTCCTCGCCGCGGTGGCTTCCATGCTCACCCACGCGCCGTGCGCCAACCTCGACGCGCACGCGGGCGAAGAGGCGATGAGGGATTGCGTGCTGGCGCAGGTCAGGCACGTCGACGAGCGGCGGAGGGCGGTCGCCGTCGGGTGCGTCGCGGCAATCGCGAGCGCGGGCGCGGCGGTCGCCGCTCGAAAGTATTTCGACGCCATCGTCGCCGAGCTCGGGGATCCGAAGAGACGGCCGAAGGAGTGGCAGGCGCGCGCGGGGCTCTTCGCGGCGCTCGGTGCCATCGCGGGACTGGCGCGACGGGCGGGCGGCGACTCGAACGACGACGACGGGGGCGACGGTTCGGACGATTCGTTTGTGGGGTCGATGGCTCGCGAGGCGTGCGCGGCGCTGGCGAGTTCGCTCGGGTCGGAGGCGCAACGCGACGTCAAGGAGCGGATCACGGACGCGCTCGGCGCGTGGCTGACGCACCTTCCCGGTACCCTCCCTATAAACGTCGCGGACGCGCTCAAGGGTGGAATCAAGGACGGCAAGGATGGTCACGGTAAGCACTGCCTCCGCGTCCTCGTTTCGGCGATCGCGGCGAACGGCGGGTTGGCGGGGGGCGCCGGGTCGCTGGTCAAGGCGGTCGCCGCGGCGGCCAAGGCTGGCGCCGCGAAGCCGTCACAGCGCGCGGAGGGGGCGATGTCGCTGTTCATCGTCGCGAGCGCGTCCGCGGTGGACGACGACGCCGGGAGGGACGCGACGAAGGAGGGGGTGTGGACGGACGCGATCACGCCGAACGCGTCGTACTTTGACCCGAAGGCGGTGGCCAAGCTCGGCGCCGACGACTCCGAGGTTCTCGCGCTGTGCCTCGCCGCGCTGCTCCGCCACCACGGCGCGCACTTGACGAGGGCCAAGTCCAAGGTGCAGGCCCAGCGAACCCTCGGGTTGTTGCTGCTGCACCCCGCCAGCGCGGTGCGAGCCGCCGCGAGGCTCGCGGCGACGTCGTCGATTGAACACGGCGAAGACCCCGCGGGGCTCCTCGACGCGCTTCGGCACTGGATGGCGGCGGCGGAGACCCCGGGGGGGTTTCCCGCGCTCTCGGTCACCGAAGGTGGCGGCGGCGGCGACGCGTGGTCCGTCAATTTCGCGGCTGCGAGGTGCGGGGAGTTCCCGTCGCGGCTCGCCGGCGCCGCGCTGGCCGCGTTTTGCGGCTTCCCCGGGCGTACCTCGGACGAGTTCCGGTGTCCCGCGGTGCCATCGTCCATCGCGGGGCTCCTGCTGCTCACCGCGCACCACCCGCTGTGCGCGGCTCCCGACGGCAGGCGCGCGGGGGCGTGGGAAGCGCTCATGGCGCGCCTGGATGCCGCCGCGGAGAAGGCGATGGGCCCGGACCCGCGGGACGCGCTGGCAAACGCCGCGAAGGAAATCTGCGCCGTCGTCGCCGGGGAGAAGGGGCTACGATCGGAGCTGAAGTCCGATCGCGAGGCGGCGGTGCGCGCGGCGTTCGCAGTGGCGCGGCTCAATCCCGCGGTTGCGCTCGACGCGCTGTTGCCCGTCGCGAAGGATCTGTGCGACGTCGCGGAGCACGACGCGATTGGACCAAACGAGATTAAGATTTTCAACACTCGAATCGGCCGGCTTTCCACCGACCCAGTGGACGTGTTCAAGGCTGAGGTACGGGTCAACGCCAACGGCCCGAGGAAGGCGAGGGGCAAGTCTCGCGTGGACTACGGCTCCGACTCCGACGACGACGCGCCCGTCGCCGTCTCTTTGCGCCCGAGCCAGATGGCCGGCGGCAAGAAGAAGGGTCCCGGCGGCGGCGGGGCGCCGAAAGAGATGACCAAGGAGGAAATCGCGCGCCAGGCGCAGATGAAGGAGGAGGCCGCGGTGCGCGAGGGGGTCCGGGCGCTGGTGGACCGCCTGACGTTACGGCTTCGACTCACCGCGAGTCTGATGAGGGGCGGGACCCGCCGCGGCGCCGCCGCGGCGCGAGTTCCGGAGATTGCCGCGGAGGTCCTCCCGCTCCTGGATTCCCCGATTTTGCCCCTCGGCCCCGGCCAGGATTGCGCGGCGGCGATGGTCGTCGCCGCCGCGGGGGTCCCCGGCAACGCGGCGATGGGCCTCGGCTTCGGCGGCGTCCCGGAGACGTTCGCCGCCGCGCTTCGACTCTCCGCGGCTTTCGCGGACGGCTCGGCTCCGCCCCCGCCCCTGGACTCCCGCGGCGAACCCGTCGCGCCCTCCTCGACTCGCGTCGTCGCCGAAGCGGCGACGCTGCGTAGGGCACTCGAGGCTGCCGCGGAGGCGGTGGAGATGAACGACGAGGAGCCGCTACCCGCGGCGGCGCTCGCGCTCGTGTTTCCCGTGTGCGCCAAGGCTCTGCTCCTGCCGGACTCGGCTCCCGCGGCTGTTCGCAAACTCGCGCTGGACGTCCTGGCTCCGCACGCGGCGCCGGGCGTCGAGGGCCTACCCCGCGCCCCCGCCGCCGCGCTCGCGCTCACCGTCCTGGAGCACGGCGCACCACAGCTGGCCGCCGCCGCGCGTCCGCTCCTCTTTGAGGTGGCCGCCGGCGCCGGCGACGACGAGGACGGCGGCGACGCGGTGGCGGCGACGCTTCTGAGAGGCGTCGAGTCGCAGTTTCGGGCGGTGCGCGCGGCGGCGCTCGCGGCGCTCCTCGCCGCGCCCCCGGCTGCGTCGAGCGACGCGCAGCGGACGCTGTTCCTCGCCAGGCACGACCCCGACGACGATAACCGCGCCACCGCCGAGCAGGTGTGGAGCGCGTACGGTCTAGCGCAGTCGAAGGAAGCGGGTTCTTCCGGGGGTTCGAAGGTTCCTCCGGCGGATCTTCTGCGGTACCTGACGCACGAAGCCGCCGCCGTGAGGGACGCCGCGGTGGGAGCCTTCGCCGAGGCTGTCGCCGAGAGCGAGCAGGGCGTGGCTCCCGCGCTGGCGAAGCTGTTCGCCGCGTTCTCGCAGAACTCGCCGAAGGAGGAGGAGGAGGAGATGGACGCGGACGACCCGTTCGCGGCGATGGACAGGAAGCGGCGGCTGGCCACGTTCCCCGGGGAGGAGGCTTCTACGAGGAGCGCGGGTGACCCCCAGGCTCGCGCCGCGATCATGCGCGCTCTCGGCGCGGTGGCGCCGTCGCTCACGCCCAGGGACCTCCCGTTGGTGAGCACCTTCCTAACCAAGGTGCTCGGCGACGACGATGAGCTCGTGCGCGACGCGGCCATGACCGCGGGGCGTAACATGATCGAGCTGCACGGCGCCGAACAGGTGCAGCAGCTGCTCCCGGTGTACGAAAAATATTTTGATAAGCAGGCGGCGGGGGGCGGGGGCGGCGCAGAGGACGAGTCAAAGAGCGATAACGTCCGTCAGGGCGTCGTGGTCTTCCTCGGGGCACTGGCGTGCCACCTGGACGCCGCGGATCCCAAGATCCGGCAGATCCTCGCCAGGCTTGTCTCCGTGCTGTCCACGCCCTCCGAGGCTGTGCAGCGGTCCGTGTCCGACTGCCTCCCGCCGCTGATGAAGGCACTGACGGATGACGAACGCAGGGCGCTGGTGGAGAGCCTCCTGGCGCAGGTCACCGACGGAGAGGGATACGCAGATAGGCGCGGCGCCGCGTTCGGTCTCGCCGGCGCGGTCAAGGGGTGCGGCATATCGTCGCTCAAGGCGTACGGCATCATGGACGCCGTCAAGGCTGCCGTGGAGGATAAGAAAAATCCCGATGCCAGGGAGGGCGCGCTCATGGCTTTCGAGCTTCTCAACCTTCGACTCGGCCGCCTGTTCGAACCCTACGTCATCCATGTCCTCCCCATGCTCCTCGTGTGCTTCGGCGATCAGTCGGAGCACGTGAGAGAGGCTACGATCAGCGCCGCGCGCGCCGTGATGGGCCAGCTCTCGGCGCAAGGCGTCAAGCTCGTGCTGCCCGCGCTGATGAAGGGTCTCGAGGACAACGCGTGGCGGACCAAGCAGGGTTCCGTGCAACTGATGGGCGCGATGGCGGCGTGTGCGCCGAAGCAGCTCGGAGCGTGTCTGCCCCAGATCGTACCCAGGCTCAGCGAGACGCTCATCGACACCCACCCGAAGGTTGTGGAAGCTGCGCAGCACGCGCTGAAGGCTATCGGCGACGTCATCAAAAACCCTGAGATTGAGGCGCTCTCCGAGTACCTCCTCGGCGCCATCGCGAAGCCCGCGGAGCTCACGCAGCCGTGCCTCGATGTGCTCTTGGAGATGACGTTTGTCAACGTGGTCGATGCGCCGTCGCTGGCGCTCATCGTCCCCGTCCTTTCCAGGGGTTTGCGGGATCGACGCGCGGACCTGAAGAAGAAGGCTGCCAAAATCGCGGGTAACATGTGCGCACTTGTCGCAGACCCGAAGGACATGAGCCCCTACGTCCCCTTGCTCCTCCCGGACATACGGAAGTCTCTCATCGATCCCATACCAGAGGTGAGAGCCACCGCGGCGTCCGCGCTGGCGTCCCTGATCCGGGGCATGGGCGGCGTTGACGAGCACTTTGCGGATCTCATCCCCTGGCTCACGCAGACGCTGCAGAGCGACGGGCCGATGACGGAGCGAAGCGGCGCGGCTCAGGGACTGGCGGAGTGCCTCGCCGTGCTCGGTCAGGAGCACTTCGAGGCGATGCTCCCGGAGATCCTCGCCGGGTGCCACCACGTCGCGCCGCACGTGCGAGAGGGGCACCTCACCTTGCTTCGGTTCCTGCCCCTCGCGCTTGGCCACCTGTTCGAGCCCCACCTGCAGGAGGCGCTCGCCGAGGTGCTCACCGGACTCGCGGACCAGGTGGAAGCCGTGCGCGACGCGGCGCTCAGCGCGGGCCGCGTGTTCGTGGAGGAGTTTTCGCACAGCGGACCGTCTCTGGACCTCCTCCTGCCGTCCATCGAGGACGGCATCAGCTCTGAGAACTGGCGCATCAGGCAGAGCGCCACCGAGCTCATGGGCTCGATGATGTTCCGCATCGCGGGAACCAGCGGGAAGGTCCTCAACCTCGAGGGCGGGTCCGACGACGAGGGCATCAGCACCGAGGCGCAGGGCAGGGCGCTGACGCAGACCCTCGGCGAGCAGAGGCACCACGACCTCCTCGCCGCGGTGTACTCGCTTCGAAGCCATCCCACTCTCGCGGTGCGCAACGCGGCTGTGCACATCTGGAAGACGGTCGTCGCGAACACCCCGAGGACCCTGCGTCTGGTCCTCCCGCATCTCATGCGAAGGCTCATCGCGGGACTCAGCGCGGCGGACGACGACAGGCGGCAGACCGCGAGCAGGTGCCTGGGCGAGCTGGTTCGCAAGCTCGGCGAACGCGTGCTGGGCGAGGTGTTTCCAATTTTCAGCGACGGCCTGGCAAACTCCGAGGCGGCGACCCGCGAGGGCGTGTGCCTCGGACTCGCGGAGGTGCTCGCCGCCGCGAGGAAGGAGGACCTCGAGCAGTACATCGGCGACGTCGTCCCGGTGATCCGCGACGCCCTGTGCGACGAGGAGGAGGGCGTGAGAAACGCCGCCGGAGCCGCGTTTGACGCCGTGTTTCGCCACGGAGGCGCCGACGTCGCCGCGGATATCGTCCCCGCGCTTCTCTCCAAGCTGGAAACCGACGACGTCGCCCTCGAGGGCCTCAAGCAGGTGCTAAGGGCGCAGCCAAAGATCTTGGCGTCCGTGCTCCCCAAGCTGGCGGCGCCACCGATCGACGCTACACGCGCGGCGACGCTGGGGTCACTGGCGGAGGTTGCAGGCCCGGCGCTGCCGCCCCACCTCGAGGCGCTCTTCCCCCCGCTCCTCGCCGCGATGGGCAGCGAAGACCCGGACGAATCGGAGGCGGCGACGGGCGCGGCCTCCGCGGTCCTTCGCGCCGTTCCCGACGAGGCGCACTACCTCCTCCTCCCCGAAGTTCTCGGGGGTTTGGAGGATGAGTCCCCGGGCGTCAGGTGCGCCGCCGCGAAGCTGTGCGGCGTCTTTGCCGCCGAGGCGCCCTGCTTCGACGAGGAGGACGACGTACCGCAGCTCGTCAAGGGCCTGTTCGAGCTGTTCATCGACGACGATGAGTCTGTGGTGTCCGCGGCGTGGACGGCGCTCGGCGTCGTCATGGGCGTCGTGGCCAAGGAGGACCAGGCGCACTATCTGCGAGACGTTCGGGGCGCCGTGGAGACGGCTCGGGAGAAGGTGCGGCGCAGGAACCGCGGCGCCGGCGTCAAGGACCTGCTCATCCCGGCGCTCTGCCTGCCCAAAGGTCTCGCGCCGATCGTGCAGGTGTACCTGCAGGGCGTTCTCGTGGGGAAAAACTCGGAGGTGAGGGAGTCCGCCGCGGAGGGCTTGAGAGAGGCGGTGATGTCCACGACAACCGCCGCGCTCAAACCCCACGTGATCCCGATAACCGGTCCGCTCATCCGCATACTCGGGGACAAGTTCCCCGCCGCCGTCAAGTCCGCGATCCTCGGCGCGCTCGCGGTGATGATCGACAAGGGCGGACCCGCGCTCAAGCCCTTCGTGCCGCAGCTCCAGACCACGTTCGTCAAGTGCCTCAGCGACGCGAACAGGCCGGTGCGACAGCGCGCCGCCGCCGCGCTCGGCCGGCTCATGACCCTCCAACCCCGCGTCGACCCCCTCGTCGGCGACCTCGTCACCGCCCTCGCCGCGGCGTCCGACGCGGGCGTGCGCGAAGCGATGCTGCGAGCCATCGCCGGGGTCTTCGCGCACGCGGGCAAGGGGGTTCAAATTCCCACCGCCGAGCGAGCGAGGGATGAAATCTTCGCCGCGGGAACGGGGGACGCGGCTGGCGACGGCGAGCGCGACGCCGCGGCGCTCGCGCTCGCCCACGTCGCCGCGTGGCTCCCCGACGACACGCGCGCGTCCCTCATCGACCGCCTCGCGCACGAACTCTCCCCGGACGCCGGACCCGGCGGGCTCGACGCGCGCGGGAGAGAAGCGAGGGCCATCGCGTTGGCGGCGTCGGCGAGGACGCGACCCGAACTGATCCTCGCCACGCACGCGTCCGTCACGCTCAACGGCTTGGTCCGCGCCGCCAAGGACGAGGCGTGCGTGAGCTCGCGCGTCGCCGCCGCGCGTGGGTTAGCGTCGATCGCGCGCGCGTCCGCGCTTCAGAACGGGGCGTCGTGTCCGTACCTTCCCAAGCTGCTCCCGGTGTTGGGGCGGCTGCTGCGGGACGAATCCGTGGATGTTCGCGTCGCGACGGCGGGGGCGACGCACGCGTTGTGCGTCTCGTCGCGCGACGCGGTGGGGGCGCACCTCGGCGCGTTCGTCCCGCAACTCGCCGACGTGGCGGTCGGCGATAGGTCCAAGGATGCCAGGTACTACGCCGACAGGGCCATCAGGAGCGTCTTGCGGATAATGGACGCGCCCGACGGGTTGACGTTCGCGCAGAGCGTCTTAAAAGCCGGGGGATGCGCGAGCGCGGCGCGGGGGAAGCTGACGGACGTGGTGCTGCGGAGGTTGCAGGGTCTGCCGGACGAGGAGGAGGAGGAGGCGAGCAAGGCGGCGATGGGGAGCCTGGGGGCGGACGAGGAGGACGACGACGAGGTCGTCCTGGGGGACTGAGGCGCGACGAGACCGAGACGGAGACTGTTTTGCGATCTGGGCCACGCTCGCGTGGTGAGCCGCAATCCAGAAAATTCCACGCGACGCAACGCAAAAATTGTCTATGGGAATTCAGTCAACGTACCATTCCTGTTTCCCCAAAAAAAAAATGTCTTTTGCCAGCCACGCATTTCCCGGCCGTTTTCGTGGAGAAAAACGGAAAAACGTGACTAACTCCTCTGTGCTCGAATCTGTTCTCGGATTTGCCCGACGCAAAAGATTTGCCCTACCGGCGGCGACCGGCGATCTCTGGCCGTGGAAAGCGCCGTCAGCTTTTTGCCTTTTGCGAACTCCGGGCACATTCGAAGGGTCGCGCACCCTCCGGACCGCGATCCTTCCCTCATCTCGCGACAAAGATGGTCGAGAGGAGGAGCCTCGATGGCGGCTCGCGTCGCAGGACCGAGAACGGAGCCGACGACGCGGAGGACCTCCCCGCGGAGGAACAGTACGAGCCGGAGCACGGGCACACCCTCTCCGCAATGCAGGGCCGGGGGATGCGACGGGAGCTGTCGCGGCACACGTTCTTCGGCGTCGAGGGATTCGAGGGGGAGCCCGTGGTGACAGCGGATGACACAATGTCCGCCGGGTCTCCCACGCTCTCGCCGCTGTCCACACCCTCGAACACGCTGACCGGCGCCGAGTCATCCACCCTCTCCCAGGAGGTGGAGGCCTCCAAGCCGAAGGTGATTACGGCGGCGGACCGCCGACCGTCCATGCCCGCGTCCGCGGGACACGCGAGGCTCGACGACCTCTTCCCGGTTCCCGAGAAGAAACCCGCGGTGGCTGCGCAGCAAAGGACGTCCAACGGGTCAGACGCGTCCGAGGAGGAGATCACGCTCTCGCTCGCAGACGTGAACGGCAAGGGAACGAGCGATGACAAAAAGCAGGGCAAGAGCGCGCTGGAGCAGCTCGTGGACGCGGAGGCGCGCGCGCGGTCGAACGGCGGCGGCGGCGGCAGGTCCGTCAAAACCAGGGCGTTCATCGACGTGGTGAACAGATCCGGCGGTTCGTTCGGCTTCGGCTCCGCGCGCGGCAAACCGTTGAACGGCGAGTCGTCGAAGCCCAAGCCGCGAAAGAGCGCGAGCGGCGAGACGTCATCGTTCGACCGCCGAGAGGCGCTGCGCGCGGTGGCCCGCGACGTCGAGTCCCTCATGCTCATCTCCGAGGCCCTCTCCGCCAAGGACATGCCGGTGCTGTCGAGGAGACTGAGGCACGGGCTGACGCGGATCCAGGATAACGCGAGGGTCGGGTACAAGGATGAGGGCCTCCACGCGAGGAAGGTGGCCGCATCGCACCGCGTGAACCGCTGGGAGCTGTTCAAGGAGGCTGCGCACGAGATGACACTGGACAAGGAAGGTCGGCGCAGGATGAGCATGGCGGGGCAGGGAATCCTCGGGAGCATCCCGTCAAAGGTTCTCGAGGAGCTGGATTCGTCCGTGCACGGCGGCGGCCACGGCGGCGGCGGCAAGGTGCTCACGCTCAAACAGCACGTCGTCCGCGCGAGCATCGTCGGATTCTGCCTCCTCATCCTCTGCTGCATTCCCCACATCGTCCACCAGTACGCGCCCGACGCCGGGATCCAGGCCACCACGGGGTCCTTCACCCTCGGGGCGGACCCTGTTCTGATGCCGCTGTCGCACAAGCACAACGGTCTTTACGAAATAACCGTCGGCGCCGGCGTCTGCGAACACCAGACGCCGGCCGCGGACTCCGCACACACCAACAACACGTACTACCAGGCGAAAATCGAGCTGGTACAGGACGGTGAGGTGCTCCAGTACGATAAGCTGAAGCTCCACGACCTGGGCACCGCGGCGGCGGCGGGGCGAAGGAGAGGGCTGCTCGGTGTCGGCGGCGGCGGCGGCCCCGTCGGCGCTGACGTCTACGACCACTTCTACTTCGACGTCAGACCCAACCAGGCTGGCTCGTACGTCAACATCAGGGCGTCGAGCGATTGCCCGGTCCCGGTCGGCCTGTCCATCGAGGCGATCACGACCGGCCCGATAGGCTCGGTGCAACACTGGATTGCGCTGGCGCTTCTCATTGCGGTTTTCGCGTTGATCATCACCGAGGTTGTTCACCGCACTCTAATCGCGTTCATGGGCGCGGCGTCCGTGCTTTTCATCCTCGCGCTCGAGCACAGGCTACCAAGCGTGTACACCATCATGGGCTGGATGGATCACAGCACGCTGGCGCTGCTGTGGGGTATGATGATTATTGTCGCGCTTCTGGCCAGGAGCGGCATCTTCGAGTTTTGTAGCGTCAGGCTCATTGAGTTCAGCAAAGGGGACATGTGGCGGCTCACTCTGCTGCTCATGCTCTTTGACTGCGTCCTAAGCGCTTTTCTTGACAACGTCTCCACCATGCTACTGATGGGCCCGGTGATAATCTCGCTGTGCAAGGCGATTGACATGGACCCAAGGCCAATGCTCATCCCCATGGCGCTCTTCGGGAACATCGGCGGCACGGCCACAATGATTGGCGATCCGCCCAACTTGATAATCGGCAACGCGTTCAAGGAGGAGCTCGGATTCGTAGACTTCATGAAGGTTCTCGCGCCTGGCGTGATCCTCGTCCTGTTTCCGACCCTATTCTTCCTAAGGCGTTACTACGGAAAGGAGGTGTATGATAGGAAGATTGATGTCGACATGCAGATGCTCAGGGACAAGTACCCCATCCGCGACCACGCCCTGCTTGCGAGGTGCGGTATAATCCTGGGATTTGTGCTTATGCTCTTCTTCCTCCACCCGGTGGTGCACTTTGAACCCGCGTACGCTGCGCTGTTTGGCGCGATCGCCATCCTGTTGATGGGCTCGACTGAAGATTTTGAGCACGCGATTGAGAAGGTCGAATGGGACTCGCTGCTGTTCTTCGCGGGACTGTTCGTGTTCACGGAGGGCATCGCTGAGCTTGGTTTGCTGCGCATCATCGCTGACCAGCTCAGCAGCGTGATCGAGAAGGTTCCCGTTGGTCAGAGGGCAATCGTATCGAGTGCTTTGATCCAAGTTGTCGCCGCGGTGGCGTCTGCTTTTGTCGACAACATCCCGTTTACCACAACGATGATACCGGTCATCAGGCGAATGGCCACCAACGTAGAGGGACTAGAGATCCCGCAGCTCGCGTGGGCTCTGTGCTTTGGCGCGGACATGGGGGGTATGGGAACTATCATCGGCGCAAGCGCGAACGTGGTGATGGCGGGCATCGCCGCAGAGGCTGGATACCCGGTGAGCTTCATGAGCTTCTTCTCGATCGGCTGGCCGATGATGTGGATCGCCATGTGCGTCACCGTGCCTTACCTGTGCCTCATGATTCAGGTGGGATACGTGTAAATCTTAGATTTTTTATGGATACACGCAGACTAAACCTGTCTCTCTCGCATCTCCCTACCTGAGCGCGCGGGGCGGGGCGGAGGATGGGATCATGCACGGGTCCCTCCTCGCGAAGTGCACGTCGTCGATCGCCTTCAGCGTCTCATCGCTCAGCTTCACCAGGTCGGTGTCAAACGCGTCGATGTTTTCCTTGAGCTGCTCCATGGTGGTGGCGCCGATGATGGTGGAGGCGCAGTACCATCTCGTGCGGCACCACGCCAGCGAGAGCGTCGCGAGAGAGATCCCAGCCTCCTTCGCGATCGCATCGTACGCCTCCGTCGCCTCCACGGACGGCGCGTTCAGGTACCTCTGCATGAAGTTGGGGTACTTCACCAGCCTGCCCTCCGCCGGCTTCTTGCCGTGGAGATACTTGCCGGAGAGGGCGCCGCCCGCGAGCGGTGTCCACGGGAGCAGGCCGATGTTGTAGTGGCTCGGCGCGCACGCCTCCGCGAGCTCCGTCTCGAACGTACGGTGCAGCAGGCAGAACGAGTTTTGGATCGACACCGGCCTGGGCACGCCGAGCTCGTCGGCGGCGCGGACAAACTCGCATACTCCATAGGTGGTCTCGTTGCTGAGGCCGTAGTGGCGAATCTTTCCCGCGGCGATGAGCTCGCCAAGCGCCGCGACGGTCTCCTTGATGGGCACGGCGTCGCGCTCCTGCTTCGGGTCGTAGACGCTCTGACCGAAGTTGGGCGCGTATCGGTCGGGCCAGTGGAGCTGGTAGAGGTCGATGTAATCGGTCCTGAGCCTGCGCAGCGACGCGTCGCAGGCCATCAGGACGGACTCGCGGTCGAGGCGGCAGTCAGCCTTCGGCTTCGGGGGCACGAAGCGGTTGCCGCCCGTCTCGGATCCCGGGTTGTAGCCCGCCACCTTGGTCGCGAGGACGATCTCCGACCTGAGCGCGGGGTTCTTCTCGATCCAGGTTCCGATGTACTCCTCGGTTGTCCCCGGCTTCCACCCGGCTGCGCTGGACGGGACGGGATACATCTCCGCGGTGTCGATGAAGTTGACGCCGCGCTCCTTAACGGCGTAATCCAGCTGAGCGTGCGCGTCCTCCTCGGTATTTTGAATGCCGAAAGTCATGGTCCCCAAGCACACCTCGGTGACCATGAGGCCGGACGAACCGAGTGGCCTGCACTTGGGCAACTTTTTCGTCGTCATCTTTTTCTCAGATGCTGTCGAAGTGGAGGCGGCGCGCGTGGAGTAGGCGCGTCGGGCTGTGGACCTCCGGATGCGAGACGCGGATCTGCAGAGGGCAAATGAGACTGTGTGGGCGCGGGGGCTGAGTGCCGCCGCCAGCATGCTCGCAGAGTGAGCCCCCTACGGCCTGTCCTTTCGCTTTATCGACGTGGCACGACGTCAACCGGCTCACTTCACGGATGATCGCGTTATGGAAGGCTAACGAAGTCGTCCTGTGCCCGAACCGCCGCCACGCGCTTCTATTCGCTGGGCGCACCGGGCGCGAGCGAGGAATATCGGACATGGGCGTCACCGACAAAGTATTCCGATCTTTCGGAGTCAGCGAGTATAAGCGCGTCGCCCAGGTGGACGACGAGCGGGCATCCAGCCCCTCGCCCGAAGGGAGGCCCGGGGGTGGGCACGCATCGCACCAGTTCAAGGGGCGTAACGAACACGGCATCATCGGCAAGGTGCTCTACCTCTGGGTCACCCCGTTCCTCCGGCTGGGTCTGGAGAAGGAGAAGCTCGATCTTGATGACCTGCTCCCGCTGCCCCCCGCCTACCTCGCCAGCAACAACGCGCAGAGGTTCGAGCACGAGCTGGAGCGCGCGATGGACGGAGAGGGGGCTCGGCTCGCAAGGCTCGAGGACGATTTCGCCACGCCGGAGGAGAGGAAGAAGCGCGAGCCCTTCCTCCCGGCGCTGACCTGGCCGCTGTGGAGGTGCTTCGGCGCGACGATCCTGACCGGGTCCTTCTTCAAGCTCCTCAACGATCTCATCCAGTTCCTCCCCGCCATCGTCCTCGGAGGCTTCCTTCGGTACATCGCCGGCAAGCCCCACTACCTCAGCGGGTTCAACCTCAGCGATGACGAGTGTGGCGTCATCTACTGCTTCCTGATGTTTACCCTGCCGGTGTTGAGGACTCTCTGCGAGCAGGTATACTTCTATTACGCGCAAGCCTCCGGGATCTGCATCAAGGGTTCGCTGTCCACGTCCGTGTACCGCAAGACAATGCGGCTCAGCGCGGCGGGTCGCGACGGAGGCACCACCGGCGAGGTTCTCAACCACATGCAGCTGGACGCGCAGCGCGTCGGGGACCTGATGCTGTTCATCAACGTTCTGTGGTCGGGGGTGCTGCAGACGGTGGGATACATGGCGCTGCTGTACTATTACATCGGCTGGGCGGCCGTCGGGGGGTTCACCATCATGGTAGTTCTGGTCCCGCTGCAAAAGTATTTCTTCAAGGTCATCGCCGCGCTTCGCGGAGATCAGATGAAGTTGACAGACAGGCGCGTGAAGCTGCAGAACGAGGCGCTCAGCGGCGTTAAGATATTGAAGCTGAATGCGTGGGAAGACCCGCTGCGCGAGGAGGTGGAACAGGTGCGCGGGGAGGAGATTAAGAAGGGTGCGAAGATTGCCAACGTCAACGCGGTGAACATGTCCATCATGAACACCGGGCCGACGCTCGTGGCTCTCGCCGCGTTTGGAATATACGCTGGGATCATGCGCAAGCCGATGGTTCCCGAGGTGATCTTCCCGGCGCTCACGCTCTTCTCCCTGCTCAGGTTTCCCGTGATGTTCTACCCGCGGTGTCTGTCGCTCTGCGCCGACGCAATCGTAGCGCTGCGTCGTCTGCAAAAGTATTTTTTACTCCCAGAGGCGGCGGCGACGACGATGGAGCTTCCGACGGACGTGGACCGAACGGAACGCGCGGGCGCGGGCGCGGGCGCGGTCGCGGCAAATGGGGGTGGTGTGGAGCACGACGACGACGACGACGAGGACGTGAGCGTGCGTTCGAACCTGCGCCGGTCCATCGGTGGGATCAAGTCGACTGAGGTTGAGCTCTCCGACATGGGCTCGTCTGTGAGCCCGGGGTCCTCCAGGCGGGGGCCCGCGATTGAGCGCGAGCGTTGCGAGTCCATGTCCGAGCCTGATGCACTCGTAGCGTCCATCTCCGGAGGACACTTCCACTGGACCGTGCCCGGTCCCACCGAGCAACCCTTCCTGAAGGACATCAACCTCGAGCTTCGCAGAGGCAAGCTCACCGTGGTGGTGGGCCCAGTGGGTAGCGGGAAGTCCGCTCTGATCTCCGCGCTCCTCGGCGACATGCACCAGTGCGCCGGACCGGACGGCGCGCCGGGCATCGGCGGCGCGCCCAACATTCGCGGTACGGTTGCCTACGTGGCACAGGTCGCGTGGGTGCAATCGCTGTCGCTGAAAGATAACGTACTGTTCGGCAGAACCATGGACGAGGCCCAGTACCGAGAGGCGCTGGACGTCGCGTGCATGGAAGCGGACGTTGAGCAGCTTCCTCACGGTGATGAGACCGAGATCGGCGAGAAGGGAATCACGCTATCGGGCGGGCAGAAGCAGCGCACGGCGATTGCGAGGGCTGTTTATGCGGATGCCGATTTAGTCGTGATGGACGATCCGCTGTCGGCGCTTGATGCTCACGTGGGTAAGGACCTCTTCCGCAAGTGCATCCGCGGCGCGTTGAGGGAGAAGGCCGTGCTGCTGGTCACGCACCAGCTGCAGTTCGTGAACCAGGCTGATCACGTCATCGTCATGTCCCAGGGGAAGATCGCCGAGCGGGGCACCTACGACGAGTTGGTCACGAAAGAAGGCAGCGTGTTCAAGGCGCTGATGGAGTCGTACCATGGTGAAGAGTCTGACTCCGAATCGGAACCCGGAGATGATGAGAAACTGGACACCGAGGCTGCCGAGGACATGGGCGGCGAGTCTTCCGACGAGGAGGCCCGCCTCGGCGAGCTGACGGAATCCGCGGTGGCCACAAAAGCGGGCGCGCCCGGCCTGGACCCAAGCCCCAGCCGGAGCAGCAAAGATTTGCGCAAGAGCAAGGACCTCGCGCCTCTGGCCGCAGCTGCCGCGGGCGTTGCCGGCGGCGGCGCGGAGATCAAGGCCAAGATGGACAGCACCGATACCGGTAACACCATCACGAAGGAGGCGAGGGGCGAGGGCGCCATCTCGTTCAAGACGTACAAGACCTACGTGTCCAAGATGGGCTCACCGATGTGGCTCCTGTTCCTCCTCGCGATGGTAACCTTCGAGCGCCTGCTCTCCGTGTACACGAGCGTGTGGCTGGCGTACTGGTCCGAGAACCACTACGACCTCCCTCAGGGTGACTACCTGGCAATATACGCCGGTATCGGCATCGGACAGGCGGCTGTGTCGTGGGCGAGGACGTTCATGTGGGCGCTCGCGAGCTTAGCTGCTGCAAACAAGCTCCACCTGGCGCTCTTCCGAGCGACTCTGTCCACGCGGCTGTCCTTCTTTGACGTCACCCCGCTCGGCCGCGTGATCCAGCGGTTCACCAAGGACACGGCCGTGATGGACAACACCTTAGGCAACAGCGTAGCGTCGTTCACGTCCTTCGGCCTGCTCCTGTTGGGAACGCTCGCGGTGATGGCGTGGGTGATGCCGGCACTCATGCCCTGCCTGGTGCCCATCGGCGCTCTCTACTTTTACGTCCAGCACTTCTTCAGGCCCGGGTACAGGGAGGCGAAGCGCCTCGACGGCATCAGCGGATCGCCTGTGTACTCGCATTTTGGCGAGACCCTCACGGGTATCTCCACGATTCGCGCGTTTGGCCACCAGAGGCGGTTCATCAACGAGAACGAGACGAGGATTTCGATCAACCAGCGCGCAGATTATACGCAAAAGTGCGGATGCGACCGATGGCTCCCAGTTCGTCTTGAAACGATCGGGAACTCCATCACTCTCGTCGTGGCAGTCCTCGGGGTGTGGCAGAGGGGTAGCACCTACGCTGCGCTCGTGGGCCTGACTCTCAGCTACGCCATCGACATGACCGGGCTGCTCTCCTGGCTCATCCGCGTCATATCCGAGCTCGAGTCCAACATGGTGAGCGTGGAGAGAATCTCGGAGTTTACCGAGCTTGAGACGGAGGAGTCCACGGGCGCGATCGTCAAGGGCGGACCGAAGAAACCGCCATCTGGCTGGCCCCCCGCGGGCGCTATATCGTTCGAGCGACTGGAGATGAGGTACCGACCCGGCCTTCCTCTTGTGCTGAAAGGGGTATCGTTCGATGTGAAAGCTGGCGAGAAGGTTGGCATCTGCGGTCGCACCGGCAGCGGCAAGAGCTCCCTCATCGTCGCGCTCTGGCGACTGGTGGAGCCTAGCGGCGGGCGGGTGTGGCTCGATGGCACTGACACGGGCACGCTCAGCCTGAAAGACCTCAGGAGCAGGATCACGTGCATACCCCAAGATCCCATCCTGTTCTCGGGTAACGTCCGCGATAACCTCGACCCGTTTAAGCAACATGGCGACGAGGAACTCTGGTTCGCGCTCGAGGCCGTGCAGCTCAAGCAAGCCGTCGGCGAGCACGGTGTCGGGCTCGCGGCGCCCGTCGCGGAGTACGGCGAGAACTACAGCGCCGGACAGAGGCAGATGCTCTGCCTGGCGAGGGCCCTGCTGAGGGACACTAAAATCGTGTGCCTCGACGAGGCGACGGCGTCGGTGGACCTCGAGACGGACAAGGTGATGCAGGACGTCATCGCCGATCAGTTCGCGTCTCGCACGATCCTGACCATCGCGCACCGCATCAACACCATCATCGAGAACGACAAGGTGGTCTGCCTCGAGCAGGGTCGGTTGCAGCGCATGGACTCCCCGGCGGCGATGCTGCGAGACCCGGAGAGCATGTTTGCCAAGTTGGTCGCAGAGACTGGCGAGCAGTCGGCTAGGAATTTGCGCGCGAGGGCGGAGGAGTGCGACGCCGCGCGCGTCGCGGGGCTGCCGATTCGCAGGGTGGGGAGCAAGGATAGGATTAAGACGGCGGGAAGCAAGGAGAACTTGGCGTCGCCGTTGGGCAAGTGACGACGACGGTTCCGTCCAAAATAAATCATCTGAAATAATAGTTACAGTACTCAAGACAACGAGAAGTGCGCTAAACTCCACACCCACACTCGCGTCGCGTGTTTACATGTTCCAGGGAGCGGTCTGGGAGCCAAAGAAGTTGTGGGACGGGTCGGAGACATGCGCGGTGAGGTTCGCGACGGGTCCGACGCCGGTGTACGCCTGCTGCGCAAGGCATCCAAGGAACGCGCCCATGGCGAGGCGGCAGTGCTTGAGCTCCTTGATCTTCATCTCCTCCATGTCGACCTTCTCGGAGAACTTGAAGGGGTCGAAGCGGCCGCCGGGGTAGACGCCGACGTCGGCGGGAGAGGGGAAGCCCTTGGGGGGCGCAGTAAGGCCGCCGCGGTAGGCCTCGGCGAGGCCGACGAAGATCACCTCGAAGGCGAGCACAGCCCAGAAGGAGGGGAGGCCCGAGCCCTCGGGGGCGAGGGGCGCGATGGCGCCGGGGAAGTAGTAGTTCTCGAGGCAGGAGGAAGGGGTGCACAGCGCGCCGGTCTCGTACCAGGGCACTCCGGTGGCCTGCTCCTGCGCCACGATGCCGGGGATGGCGAGCATCGCCCACCTGCCGTGGATAACCTCGTACTCGGCCGCCTTCTGCATGGAGAGGACGTCGTCGTTGCCGAGAGGGGAGGTCTTGTCCGCGTCGGCGGCGCCGGGGTACGTTCCGGGCTCCTGTTAGACCGAGATGAATGCGTTAGGTCAGCGGAACGGTTCACGCGGGGGGCGGCATTCGCGCGCGAAAGGCGGTTCGTTACGGAGTCCTGGGAAAACGATGACTGGACGATCGTGGATTAACTCACCGGCCACATGTTGGCCTGCACCTTGACGGCGCCGCGGCGCGCGACGGTCTTACGGCCCACGGTGGGGACGGCGACCTTGGTGAGGGAAGCGGACATGGTCATGGCGGACATGTTGAACTGTCTCGTGTGAGTTGAAGACGGTTTGGTGTGTGCGGGAATAGCGATCCCCTGCGCCGAGAAAGCCGTTTTCTTCCCCGGTTTGTGAATCCCGGAGGCAACAGAGAAACGCTCAGCCAATGGGGGGGCTGGAGAATATATGTTTCAGCCAATCACAAACGGCGAAAGTCCTGACTGGCTCTCTATACGATTTTGAGATTCGAGATGCAGATTCTCGACAAAAAGCTGCGCGGTCGGGCCGATCTCACGCGAGAGAAGGCACCTCCCGGTCCGCACGCGCGAAAAGTTATAAGTTCCGACGCGCGCGGTGGACGGCAGATGCGTCGTGGGTCGGAGCCGATGGATCACGGCGGCGCGGGGTTCGCGCAACACGAGCGACGGCGCGCCGCCGCCGCGCGTCGCCGCCTGGCGCACCTCGCAGGCGCGGTGGCGGAGCCCGCGCCGACGCTGCGCCGCGAGCCGTGCGCGGCGCACCTGCACCCGGGCACCGCGGTGGTCGTCGGGGGGATGGTCCTCGACGTGACGGCCTCCCCGGCCCCGGGCGCGTCACTCCGCCGGGGCTCATCAACCCCCGGCGTCGTGCGCCAGAATCCCGGAGGCGTCGGCCGCAACATCGCCGAGGGCATCGCGCGTCTCGTCGGCCCCCACGGCGCACCGCCGCTGCTCATCGCCGCCGTGGGCGACGACCTCGCGGGCCGCGCGCTCATCAACGCGTGGCGCGCGGTGGGCGCGGACCCGCGCGGCGTGCGCGTGTGCGCCGCCGCGTCCACACCCGTCGTCACGACCATGCTCGATCACGACGGCGAGGTCGCCGCGTCCGTCGCGGACACGCTCACCGCAGAGACGGGCGTCGACCCATCGTGGATCGCGTCATTCGCCGCCGACGTCGGACGAGCGACGGTGTGCGTCGTCGACGGTAACTGCACCCCGGACGTCATCGACCACGTCGTGGAGCGCGCCGAGCGCGTCGTGGGCGAGTGGGCCAACGACGAACGGAAGCCGATCGTGTGGTTCGAGCCCGTGTCCGTCGCCAAGTCGGTTCGCGCCGCGTCGTCGCTGCGGCGGATCGATTACGCGTCGCCGAACGCGGCGGAGTGTCGAGCGATGGCGAACGCGACGCGCCGCGGACGGGGATCGAACCCGCGACCGATGGACGCGTCCATCTTCGAGTTTACCAGCGCAGAGGCGGCGGTGGCGGAGATGGGGGACGACGTGGAGGTTTTGCTCGACGCGGGCGTCGGCGCGGTGGTGCTGACGTTGGGCGCGTTGGGTTGCGTGCTGTGTCGGGGAGGTGGCGGCGATTGGCGGCACGTGCCCGCGCTCGGGGACGGGCCGCCGCTGCGCAGCCTCGTGGGCGCGGGGGACGCGCTGGTGGCGGGGGCGTGCGCCGCGTTGGCGGCCGGGAGGGACGACGAGACCGCCGTCGGCGTCGGGGTCGCGCTGGCGCGGCGCGCGGCGGAGTCGGACGGTAACGTTCCCGCGGGTCACTCGCTTCCGTCGCTGGAGAGGGACGCCGCCGGGACGATGGCGCGGATTCGGACGATGGCGCGGGGACGTCGCGGGGGGGGTGGGCGGCGCGAGTCGGTGACGTCCGGGTGCGGGTGATCGGCGATGGTACACGCGGCTCGATGATTGCGGATAGCTAGCCGGCCGTCTCTACTGGTTCGTCGGAGCTTAGATTCGTGGATCCGAGTCTCCGATTCTCGTCAGATGCCCACGCCT